>Ga0070729_10002649_pt1 | contig 22547 bp, 25 predicted proteins | sample tdDd472_FD_66725 | JGI IMG/M metagenome (GOLD analysis project Ga0070729, IMG submission 66725) | Marine sediment microbial communities from the Atlantic coast under amendment with organic carbon and nitrate - tdDd47.2 | ecosystem: Environmental > Aquatic > Marine > Coastal > Sediment | place... | reverse complement strand
TTAGGTTTTATGGTCGGCATGGTGGTCATCGGGTTTTTTAGAGAGCTCCTGGGGTCCGGTGCAATCTTAGGCTATGATGTTCTTGGTTTCAAACCGTTACTCTTCTTCATTCTCCCAAGCGCTGGGTTTTTCGTGGTTGGTTTGATGATGGCATTTTTCAACTGGATTGAAATTTATTATAAACGCTCAAAAGGGTTAAAATGATGACTCTTTCAAATACAAAATACATCGTATTAGCAGTGCTGGGATTCTGGTTAGCCCCGCTCATGGTTCAGGCTGAGGGCCTCATTGTCGATCAGACTTTTAAGGCCGATAACGAAATTCAGGTAAGTTTTTCCGGCCCGGTCGACAGGACCGTGGCTGAAGACATCAATAACTACACCGTTTTTGAGGAACCGGACCCTGATATTAGATTGGTCGTGAAATCAGCTACTCTTGCCGAGGGCGGAAAAAGTCTTTCCCTTCTCTTTGCTGAACCGCTCAATACTGCAATGACCCATGTAGTCACAATCAAGGGACTTGCCGGGATCGAGAAAACCACTTTTACAGTGAGTAAGTCCTATCTTGGCTACCTGTTTGGCATTCTCATTTCAGCTCTTTTGATCAATAACTTTGTCTTCACCAAGTATCTTGGTCTTTGTGTCTTTTTTGGAACGTCCAAGAAAAAAGATACCGCCAAGGGGATGGGGGTCGTCTTTACTCTTGTTATGGTTGTTTCTGCGATAATGAGTTGGTTTTTCTATAACTTTATCCTGATTCCCTATGATTTGAATTTTCTACAGATTGTTGTCTTTATCGGCCTGGTTTCGCTAACGGTTCAGGCGGTTGATACAATTCTTAGAAAAGTAAATCCCATTCTTTTCAACTCCTTTGGAGTGTTTCTTGTCCTGGTTATCGCTAACTGTGTTATTATCGCCGTCCCTCTGATTTTGGCAAATAACAATTACAATATATTTGAAACCTTTATGCTGGCACTTGGAGCTGGTGGCGGGTTTCTTCTCGCTCTTTATTTGATGAGTTCCGTGAGCGAGCGCATGCAGCTGGCAAATATTCCGCCCACCTTTAAAGGGTTGCCAATTTCTTTTATTGTAGCCGGGCAATTTGCCATGGCTTTTCTTGGATTTTCCGGTTTGCAGATATTCTGATCGATCACCAAGAATAAAAACGTAGAAATAATTTGAGAGTAAATAGATATGGATCCGGCATTAATTAAAATAGCATTAGGTGGTCTGGTACTGCTCGGCTGCATTGGATTATTCTTTGGCATCGGGCTGGCCATTGCTGCCCATAAATTTGCAGTAGAGGTTAATCCGCTTATTGAAGAAGTAGTTGAGTCTCTGCCCATGGCCCAGTGTGGTGGTTGTGGCTATCCCGGTTGCGAAGGCTATGCCATCGCTGTTGTCAATGACCCTGATGTGCCACCGAACCTCTGCTTTCCAGGTAAAGAGGCAGTCGCTAACAGGGTTGCAGAACTGACCGGCAAAAAAATGACTGCGGTTGAGGATCAGATCGCGCTGGTACGCTGCTCGAGAGTTGAAGGCAGGGTAAGTCATAAGCACGAGTATTACGGCTTTGCTTCCTGTACTGCGGCGAACTTGAGTTTTGGTGGACCTTCAGCCTGCCAGTATGCCTGTATAGGTCTTGGAGAATGTGCTGATGTCTGCCCTTTTGATGCAATCGAAATGGTTGAAAACTTTCCTGTTGTCAATCCAGATAAATGTGTCAGTTGCGGGGTTTGTGTGAAGACCTGCCCAAAAATGATCATTGAATTGCACACCCTGAAGGCGCGTGTTTATGTTCCTTGTTCGACCCAGGATCTCGGCAAGACAGTAAAAGCAATTTGCGAAGTTGGTTGCATTGGCTGTAAGATGTGTGTTAAAGCCTGCCCAGCAGACGCTGTGAAATATGAAGGCAATGTGGTTAAAATTGATCACCCGGCATGTATCTCCTACGGTCCGAGTTGTGAAACCGCTTGTGTGACTAAATGCCCCCGTGATATATTCAGACACTACGAAGGCCGACAGGCAATCACCAGAAGCGCTGTTGATGGCCTGAAGATGGCTGGTTAATAATTTAAGATGGAAACAGATATGAAAAATCCAGAGACTCCCTTTGATCAGAAAAGAAGATCGTTTTTAAAACTCTCCGGCCTTTTGGGACTTGGTGCCGCATCAGCCGCTCTTTTACCCGCAGAAAAAGCAGAGGCTTTCCTCTTTGGTAACAAAGAATTTAAGGTTACCAAGACGCGGTTGGCTATGGGGACCTTTGTGGCAATGACCGCGATACATAGCTCGCGTGATGAGGCCGAGCAGGCAATTGGCCTGGCATTTGAGGAAATTGATCGACTCAATGGTATGTTGACTCATTACGAGGACCAATCTGCTATCGGTTCCTTCAACGCTGCTGGAAAACTCGAACAGGCACCACAGGAAGTGCTGGAATTGGTGGCTCGATCCTTATACTACAATCGTGAGACTGGAGGGGCGTTTGATATTACAGTAAAACCGCTTATCGATCTCTATAAAGATAGTTTCGCCAGGAGTCATAAACCAACGGATAGCGAGATTGACCGTGCCTTAAAACTGGTTGGTAGTGAAAATCTGCATTTTCGAAGTGGTTCTCTGCAATTTGGCGGTAGCGAGATGGCTATTACCCTCGACGGGATTGCCAAAGGATATATTGTCGATAAAGCTTCCGAGGTCCTCAGTGCCAATGGAGTGTCAAATCATCTGATTAATGCAGGTGGTGACATCCGAACGAGCGGTGTGGCGGCGAAAGGAAAAGCCTGGACTGTTGCAGTTCAAGATCCAGCCAAATCCAAAGAGTATCCAGATATAATTACCATGAAGGATGGAGCTATTGCCACTTCTGGTAATTATGAAATTTACTATGACAATGAAAAACTTTTTCATCACATTATCAACAGTCGCACAGGGCATTCCCCTCAGCTATCAAACAGCGTAACGGTTGTTGCGCCTACGGTAATGGATGCAGATGCACTGGCTACAAGTGTTTTTGTCATGGAGCCTGTAGCTGGTCTACAGTTTATCAATACCCAGCCAGACTGTGAATGTTTTGTTATAGGCAAAGATGGTCTGATTAGCCGATCAAAGGGCTGGCAAGCATAAGAAACAAAAATAACAAATTATTGTTTTGTCGATGGAACGGAGAGCAGGCCTTAATGGTCAGCTCTCCGTTTTTTTATGCGAGAGTTGAGAAGAGCTGTTTTCTATCTCTTTTTTAAAAAACATAACTCAACTTTTAAATTGAGAGGAGTCGAGGTCATATTTTTTACTTTTATACTGGATGGCTCTACGGCTGATTCCCAACAATTCTGCAGCGTCTTTTTTTACGCCCTTTGTCTGTTTTAGCGCCCGGATAATTGCTTCCTTTTCACTTTGCTCAATAGAAAAATTCGAGTCACTGTTGCCACTCATCTCGATAGGTTCACTATCTAGTTGTAGGTCTTCGGGCAGAATTTGGTTGTTTTTGCAGAGTATTATTCCTGTTTCCAGGGCATTTTTTAACTCTCGCACATTTCCTGGCCAGGAAAGTGTCTGTAGCCAGTCCATTGTTTTTTGCGGCAGCTTGAGACTTGGAAGGTTGTTCTTTTTGGTATAGCTATCTACGAGAAATTGAGCTAATTCCGGAATATCTTCACTTCTCTCACGTAGCGGAGGTACCAGAAGGGTGACAACCTTGAGTCGATAGTAGAGGTCAAGCCTGAACGTTCCTTCGTCAGCGTCTGCTTTCAGGTCAGAATTCGTGGCGGAAATCACACGACAGTCAACTTCTTTTTCCTTGATGGCACCGACTTGTCGTATAGTTCTTTCTTCGAGAAAGCGGAGGAGTCTACTCTGCATATCTTGAGATATATTACCTACCTCATCGAGAAAAAGGGTGCCGCCATGGGCTGCTTCTATTAACCCCTTTTTGTCCTGGATGGCATGGGTAAAGGACCCTTTGACGTGGCCAAATAATTCACTCTCTAAAATCCCGGATGGAGTAGAGCCGCAATCAACAACTATATATGGCTTACTTTTTCGAGGACTGGAATTATGCAGCATTCTGGCAACGCATTCTTTGCCTACCCCACTTTCGCCAAGAATCAGCACGTTGGCATTACTGGCAGCTACTTTGAGCAACATCTCTTTCAGCTCGGTCATGGCCACACTCTTGCCCCAGGCAATGCCTTCTTCCTCTTCAGCCTGAGAGACGATTGGATGCGTCGGGACGGTTGCGATGATGTTCTCAATTTTAGAGACCAGCTCTTTACCATCAAAAGGTTTTGTCAGATAGTCAACAGCACCAGCCTTAAGAGCTTCAACTGCATCCGGGATTGTTCCATATGCAGTAAGAAATATAACTGGAAGCTGGGGAAAGGAAATTCTGGTCTCTTGAAGAAGTTCCAGCCCGCTCATCTCCGGCATTTTGATGTCTGAGACAAGAACGTCTATTTTTTGTTTCTTGAGAATATCTAAAGCCTCCGAGCCGCTGGCGGATTTATAGGTCGTGAATCCAGCGGCAGTCAGCCTGGCATCTAAAACCTCTAAAATTGAGGAATCATCATCAACTATCAGGATGTGTATTGGTTTGCTCATATAGGTTTTCTTTGTTTCTGGACATTCTCGTCGATTGCTTCGAGTTCTTGAATCTGATTATCCAGTTTTTTAATTTGATTTTGAAGTTCATCAATAGTGGACGTCATTTGCGAGATCTTAATTTGCTGGTTTGCTATTAATGAATTTTGAAGATTTTCGCGCTCAATGAGTGCCTTGTTTTTTCCCTGAATAAGGTCACTTTGCTGCTTTAGCGAGAGCAAAAGGAGATGCCTGTTTTCTGTGAAAGGGGTTGTCCCTTTGTTTGCGTTCCATTTCTGTAGATTGCTGATTGACTCGACCAGCTGATCTGAGGTGCGGGCCAACATCATTTGAGTACAAGCCAATCCATAGAGAGCATGGTTTTTATCCTCTGGAGAAAGTGCTGTATCATATATCTGCTCGTATTCCAGAAGAGCGTTTTCAAAATCACCATTGATAAAAAGTTGTTCAGCAAAAGCCTGAGTATTCGTTGCAGGTGCCTGGAAAGCCTGCATTTGCATGACAGTGCAGGATGAACTGCACAGTAACATTAATAAGGGCAGGAACAACGTGTACAACCAGCGAAAAATTAAAGAATGGTTTTTTTGCATTACAAGTACAGGCCTCCAAATATACATCTATAGACATTAACCATGTATCAACCTATGGTCGAGTTGGAAGTGTAAAGGAAAAGGTACACCCCTTCCCTTTATTATTTGCGACCTGTAGTCTTCCTCCATAACTTGAGACAATCTTTTGGGAAATTGCCAGTCCCAAGCCAACGCCATCTAGGTGACCTCTAACTTTTTTGGTCCGGTAATATTTAGTGAAGACCAGCGAGAGTTCATCATCAGCAATTCCGGGGCCAGTGTCTGATACTTTAAAGAGTAGAAATTTTTTTGTTTTATCTTTCATCCAGGAGACCATTACAGAACCTCTTTCTGGAGAGTATTTGATGGCGTTGCCGATAATATTAACGAACACTTGTTGTAACTCCTCCCTGACACCATAAAGGTCTGGACAGTTACCGGTATTATTTACGGCTAAGGTTACTTTTTTCTTCTCAGCAAAGGAAGCAAAAATTTCAGTACTGTTCATCACTAATTGTATGGTGTCAAGCCGGGCAGACTTTTTTTTCCGGACATCAGACTCTAAAACCGACACATTGAGGAGATAGTTGAGGAGTTTATTTATGCGCCGGATCTCTACACTGGCGATTTTTAGAAATTTTCTCTGTTTGTCATTTATTGGACCAAACACTTCTTCAACGATCATATTAACTGATTCACCTATAGAAGAAAGTGGTGTCCTGATTTCATGGCTCAGGGTGGCAATAAATTCATTGCGGATATTTTCCTCTTCATTCAGTTGTCTGCTCATATCGTTATAGGATGCAGCCAATTCGTTGAACTCCTCACCACCTTTGAGGCTAATCGGTTGATGAAGTTTATCCATTGAGATTCGTTTGAGGGCTTTGGCCAAAGTTTTCAGCGGTGTGAAAAAGGATCTGGCAATGAACCAGATAGCAACAAACCCAACCAGAATACTAATACAGAAGCCATAGAGGCCATTTCTTGCACTAATCCTGCTCCTTTCATTAAGCCCTCGCAAGGCGTTTTCTATCTCTTGCTGATTTTGTCGTTTGGCCAGACTGATACTCTGAATCCAGCTGGATACAACCTGATCTGTAACCCATTTAGAACCAATTTTGGGTGGAGTGCCTTTATCCCATAAACCTGTTCTGTGTCGAATGTAACTGTATTGAAGATCCTGCAATAATTTATCAACGCTGTTGGCTGATACGGACAGATCGGTGGCTTGGTTTAAGGCTTCTTCGAAGTTTTTTTGAGATTGTTCAAAATACTCAGAGTAGCTATCTTTTTTGAGGATATTTAATTTTCTATGGTTGGCATCCATATCGAGAAGATTTGCCTGTAAAATCTCGATGAGTTCGTCAATTTTATTATTTTTTGTGACTATCTGTTCTGTTGTTTCAACCATCCTCTGTACATTGACCAGAAGCACGGAGACAGTTCCGGAAAAAATTAGAAAAAACAGGAAAAATATAAGAGATAGTTTCTGTTTTATACCGATTTTTAATCCCATATTTATACCTGAATGCAAGCAGTTTAAAGAAATTTTTCTGATTCTTGTTTCCAACAAGGGGGGACAAAAAAAGTTCCCGAGTGGGAGGAGTAGATCGAATAATATTGTGGATTGGGTGATTCTAGCAAACGTTATACCAGCTGTCACTCTTTGACTGACATGTTCGGCTGAGGACTTAACCTCCTGTGACTGTGATTTTCAGTCCCGTACCTTTAAGACTGTTTATTCCAGTGTTGAACAAGACTGAAAACACTTTAATGCCGTGCGCAAAATTTGCGCAGATTTTCTGTGAAGTGGGAATAATTTGCCATGTAAATACGCCTTTATTAGAGCTCTTTTTTGTTAACAAATTGGAACTAAAGAGGAAAGGTCAGGTGGCATACCACTTGCTTCCGCCCTACCATCTGAATTGTCAGTTCTGCCGGAACTGGAGAACTTTTTACATCATCTATTTAATATATAATTTATATGAAACACATTGTTACAGCCTTGTTTGTCGCAAGTCTTTGTGCCTTTGGCATGATGGCCGTTGCGGAAAAAATCGGTCCTCCTGATTCCCAGGAATATGGCGAAACAATGAGTCATCTCATTTTTCATGAACAATCTGTTTTTTCAGGTTTGGTTCTTGAAACTAATCGAGGGATTGCTATTACTACCAACCGAGGAACCTTTTTGCTTAAAGGGGTTGGCCTCGCGGCCCTCGTAGGTACAAATGTGCGGGTGACTGGGGTGATAAAGGATGAAACTATTTTTGCGGTAAAAATTGTTAGGTATCAAAAAAGTGCTGGAAATAAAGCAGGGTTTGTTTCCGTGGTTCGTTGAAGGGATAAAGCAGGAAAAAATCTCTCAATTACTCATCGCAACAAAGTGGGGTGGGGAAGGTCAATCGGAGTTTTAATCTCCTCTCTGATTGACCTTATTTCTTTATTTGTTTTGGTTATTCTGCCAAAGCTAAATGAACAGCTTGTTCCACGTGTAGTGCTGTTGTATCAAAAAGAGGGACTTTCGTATGGGTTTGGTTTACCAGCAGGCCAATTTCCGTACATCCTTCAATCACAGCTTCAGCTCCCTGCAGGTGCATCGAATCTATGATGTTCAGATAGGTTCTTCTAGATTCTTCCGTGATTTTGCCCAGACAGAGTTCTTTAAAAATAATATCATGGACTTTTTGGCAATCTGTCCTGGATGGTATAATTACTCTGAGTCCATGTTTTTCTTTGAGCCTGCCGCTGTAAAAATCTTCTTCCATTGTGAATCTAGTTCCAAGCAGTCCGACGCTTTGTATGTTGTTTTCTTTGATTTTTTCTGCTGTAGCGTCGGCAATGTGCAGAAGCGGGATGTCGACGGCTGCAGTAATAGTTTCTGCTACTTTGTGCATAGTGTTGGTACAGATGAGGAGAAAATCTGCTCCGGCCATTTCGATTTTTTGGGCTGCTCTGGCAAGGAGTTCACCACATTCAGCCCATTGTCCTTGTCGCATGTAGATTTCCAGTTGTTGGAAATCTACACTCACCATGGCAATTTTTGCTGAATGGAGTCCACCTAGCTTTTCATTCACGCCTTGGTTCAATAATCGATAGTAATGTGCGGTGCTCTCCCAACTCATGCCACCTAATAGCCCGATAGTTTTCATGGTTCGTCTCTTTGAATTGTCAATTAAACTGATTAATTTGGTGATTTAACGGTTTGATGATGGCAGGACTTCTTCTGCCATGGCCATATCAGATAGTTCTTTTTATTGGTCAATTTGCGATTTTTCTTTCGCTGTATCATGAGAAGGTTGCCGCAAAGAATAAGCCCTACGCCCAAAAGAGCGGATCCTGTCCAGTGATACCCCTCCCAAATGGTTGAAATTACAAGGGCGACCAAGGGGAATAGCAGGGTTGCATAAGCAGCCCGGTCTGCACCAATATTCCCGACCAAAGCAAGATAACAGCCAAAAGCAATGATGGAGCCAAAGATTGACAGATAGATAAGTGAACCCAGGTAATCGAAGCTCAGGTCAACCTGAAACTGCTTTCCGCTGAAATAAGCCATGCTCAACATAATAATCGCCCCGTAAGCCATACCGAAGGCATTAGTTTGGACAACTGGTAGATGTTTTTTCTGGTTTCTTGCGGAAAGGATATTACCAAGAGAGGCAAAGTAGGTAGCCAGTACACAGAGCAATATGCCGCGCATATTATTAGAGTCGTGGGAAAAAGAGGTTACCTCTGGCATGAAGACAAGAATGATTCCAGGGAGTCCAAGTAAGCCGCCAACAATGACTCGGATATCCAGAGTTGATTTAAGAAAGATCCTTCCATTGATCATATTCATGAGAAGGATAGTCGAAAAGATCACTGCAGCAAGTCCACTTGTTAAATGCAATTCTGCAAGATAAAAAAGCAGGTAGTTGATGCAAAAGAGAAATGTTCCCTGTAGAGCTATAAATAGGTGGTCTTTGAGGGTAAAGCGCATTGGCAGATTACGCAACCGGCACCAAAGCAGCAGGAGCAGCGCAGCCAGCGCAAATCTGTATCCAACCGAAACCATTGGGGCAACTGTCCCTAACTGAAACTTTATGCCGATCCAGGTGGAACCCCAGATCAAAACAGTCATGATATAAAAGAAAACGTTTTTCATCGCACCCCGGAAAGTTTAAGAGACTGGTACTGGCACGTAATTGATCACTGAGTGCATATTACTTTGACCGGACAAAAAGAACAGATGCAGTTTTTGAAAAATACTATAGGTACAGAATGGTGGCGCGGGACTCTTTATGGTCAACCTGTAATTGTTTTAAGTTGAGCCGCCCCCTTCATCATATTAGCAGTTTCGAAGGCATTTTGAAGCGAACGAAATATTTCCCTTAAGACGGCAACTTTAGGTCGAGGAGAGAGCATGTGTATTTCTATGGTTTTAAGGTCCAATATGATTTCCTCAAGCAGGTCGTATTGGAGGTTGCTGCCGGAAATTTCACTTTTAATCTCCTGTGTGAGGAGCTGCACTGTTTGGCGGTCAGCATCATCAACAACGGGACCTAGACTAAGATGGAAATCACTCTCGGCAGAGTGGGGTGCGACAGCAGAAATGCCTAAGAGTGCAAGACCTTCTGCGGTGATACTTATACCGCCGGCAAGGGTTCTTAATTCGGCCTGGCCTTCTACTATCAACTGTTCGGCAATACTGCCAGATTCGGCCTTTTCCAGACCAATTGCTGCACCCAGATCATGCATGGAAATCTGCTTTTCGGTATCTCCACCGGTTTGTCTGTAGAGTTCTTCCAGGTACGCTTTGATATTGAGATCATTGATATCCATATGCAGAAATCCTTTCAATTAAAGAGTGTCGAGATTGATCAGCAAAATAATCCGGACAGTGTACCATCAAGGTACATAGGAGTCGAGCTTGATTTGATTGGTGAAAAATGGCCTGTGTTCGTCTTGGCGATGGCTGACAAAGACAATGGTAGAGAGTTTTCTGTCAGCGATGTTTTCAAGAAGATCTAAAAGGCGATTTCTGTGGACATCGTCGAGTCCTTGGCTGGGTTCATCAAGGATGAGCAGTTTAGGTTGTTTGATGAGCGCCCGGCCAATGAGGACCAGCCGTTGTTCAGCAAAAGACAACCTTCTGAACGGGATATCACTTTTTGCCGCCAGGGATAACCAGCTTAACCACTCTGTTGCAGTTTTGACTTCGGGACGAGACACTTTTGTATACAGCCCGATTGAATCAAAGAGACCTGAAAGAACGACATGGAGAGCGCTGCCAGGAATTCGGTGTTCCCGGTGCAATGTCGGGGAAACAATACCCATATTTTTTTTGATCTCCCATATTGACTCCCCGGCCCCTCTTTTGTTTCCAAATATTCTCAGCTTATTGGCGTAGCACTTGGGGTTGTCGCCAGTAATAATATCAAGAAGGGTGGATTTGCCGCAGCCGTTCGGACCGGTAATTAAGGTATGGTCACCTGCATTTATAGTTAGATCAAGGCCTCTAAACAGTTTCTTGTCAGCATACCCAGCAAAGCCGTCTTCAAGATTAACGAGTTCGTTGCTCTTGTTCTGCTTGGATGTTGTTTTTTCCGGTTGAGTTTCGGTGAGGGGGGAAGGAGCTAATACGCTCGAATTCTTGCGGCTATTGAGTAGAGACTGCACCTGGTCCTTTACGCCGGATAGTTCCAGCTGTCCTGAGTTGAGCCAGGCTAGGTGGGTGCACCAGGCTGGGATGTCGCTGAGGATGTTGACGAGGAGTATAAGTTCAATGTTTTGCTCAGACAATTGTTGCAAAGCAAGATGCAGCTCGTGACAACTTTGCTGATCAAGTCCGTCGAATGGGTTTTGGATTACTAAGGTGGTAGCTCCGCTGGTAATTTTTTGTAGAAAAAGAAGCTTTCTCGTCTGACCGCAACTTAACTGGCGGTATCCCAGCGAAAGACAATGGTCCATTCCGAAGGCTTGTATCAGAGGGAGGTGATTTCGATAATTGGGTAAAAATTCGCAGATCAGGGTGCCGGGGTCGACTTTATCAAGGAAATCGCTATCGTCGTTGCGTACCTCCTCTTCAAAAATCTCCTGTTGGGCTTCAAAAGAAATGATTTCTGTTTGATTGGGAAGAAGCAAGATTTTAGACGAGAAGTCCGTTAACTTTCCTGAGAGGAGGTCAAGAAACTGATCGATACCGGAGTTATTCTCACCCAAAAAGCACCACATTTCGTCGGGTGCTGTCTCAAGCTCATTAATGTGTAACTCTTTATGGTGGAAATTTTTAATATGCATTGTAATTTGGAATGATGTTGATGAAAAATTAAATAATCAGTTTGAAAAATAAAGGATCAGGCTGATGATTCCATCTTGCCAAGGCAGCGAAAATCATAACCGCTGGGATTTTGGAAAATTTGCAGACCGAACTCTGGGGCTGCGGCCAGCAGATGGTCAAAAATATCCGCCTGGATTGCTTCGTAGTTGGCCCAGGCTTGATCCTTTGAAAAGACGTAGATCTCAAGAGGCAGGCCGCGTTCAGTTGGGGCAAGTTGTCTCACCAGAAAGGTCATCTCCTGATGGAGCTTGGAATTGCTTTTCAAGTAGCTGATAATATAGGCACGGAATACGCCGACATTGGTCTGGCGACGGCCGCAGATGATAAAGGTAGGATCAAACTCATGCTGCTGGTTATATTCTACAATTTCCTGCTGCCTGCTCCTTACATAATCGGTTATAAGAGGGATTTGGGCAAATTTAGTCAGCATCTGTTCATCACAAAACCGAATTGAATGCATATCTATGTTCAGGGCTCGTTTTATTCGTCTCCCGCCTGATTCGGACATTCCCCGCCAGTTTTTAAAGGAATTGGAAACAAGAGCGTAGGTAGGGATAGTCGAAATGGTTTTATCCCAGTTTTGGACCCGAATAGAATGGATGGACATGTCAATTACATCACCGTCGGCACCATATTGCGGTATCTCAACCCAGTCACCGAGACGGATCATATCGGTGGAATTAATCTGAATCGAAGCGACGAAACCGAGAATCGAGTCTTTGAAAACCAACATGGTGACGGCAGTCAGGCCACCGAGTACTGAGAGAATACCCCAGGGAGACCTCCCAGTGAAGATGGAGATAAGAAAAATTGTCCCGAGAATATAGGTGAGGATCTTGCCGGCATCGGTATAGCCGCGAAGGCTGGAACCTTTATTTTTTCGAATAATCCGGTGAATATCGTTGATTGAAGAGAGTAAAGCGTTGAGGGTGAGCACAGATACAATGACAAATCCAGCGGTTACCAGTCTTTTTGCAGTCAGATAGCTTGTTGCCCCCGGATCAAGAAGCATATCTAGAGCAAGAGAAAAAATGGTTACCGGTACGAACCAGCTGATTTTGGTCAGCAGTTTGTTGCTGGCCAGTGGGTCATCCCATTTGTAATTATTATTTTTGATCCAGGTAGTTAGGTATTTTAACAGGGTTTTACGGACTATCAGGGTGATTAGGGTAGCTGTCAGGGTAACAGCGAGCAATGTCACGATGTTATCAAGGAACTCCAGGGCCGTTGGTGATAATTCAAGCTTTTGAAATAGGGAAACGAACCAGTTATTTTTCATAGAAACACGTCCTTTCTGGATGCATCAAGGTCTTTTGTCTGTTGGGTAAGTGGCGATAGTCTCGTTCGTGTGCAGGCTTTGGATATATTCAGGATATGGTCTTTTGTGCAAATCCACCGATTACAGTTGTTTGAGGAATATAGTCTTTCTGTATAGAGAATGGAAGTCTTGGAAGTTCTCTTGGCAAGTGATCGTGTTTAATGTACTGATTTGTAACGATTTAAGATGGGGTTCGTTGATGAATGCTTGTTGCAGAACCAGTTGATCGTTATTAGGTTTGAGCGTGCCGTTCAAATACTTTATGGAAAAATGCTTTGTGGTTAAATATCTTAACGTGAGTGGGGGAGAATGAAGATGTCGCTCTTCTTGCAGGTGTTGTTGTTTTTATTGATCGGTTACCTATTTTGTATGCTTTTTATGTACCTGAGGCAGGAATCGTTTCTATTTTTTCCATCAACGACGGCCCATGATGGACATGGATACCAAAATGTCATTGATTACCGCCTTGAGCAAGAGACTGCCACGTTGAGGGGTTGGCTGGTAAATCCTGCGTTAGTACAGGAAAAACTGCTTATCTACTATGGTGGCAATGCGGAAGATATTTTTCTAAATATTGATGAATTCAGGGATATTAAAGCTGCATCACTGTTTGTTCCTTATCGTGGTTATGGGCCGAGTGATGGCGTCCCTGGTGAGACAGAAATTTTTAGCGATTCCCTGGCTGTAATGGATGACGTGGTTCGGAGATATTCTCCTAAAGAGATTTTTCTGGTCGGCAGAAGTCTTGGTTCTGGAGTGGCCTGTTATACTGCAGCCCAAAAAGAAGTACAGGGAGTCATTTTAATTACGCCCTATGACAGTATAGAAAATATTGCCCGGACCAGTTTTCCTTGGTTGCCTGTCTCATTGCTTCTTAAACATCGATTTAGTTCTGTAGATTTCCTGAAGCAGATTGGTTGTCCGTTACTGATTCTTTATGGCGGCCGGGATAAAGTGGTACTCCCGGAGAGAACAGTAAATCTCATCGATCATATAGCAGGGGAAAAAGAAATCGTTTTTATCGAACGCGCTGATCACGGCACGATTGACATGTTTCCAGAATATTGGACGGCGATTCTTAGCTTTATCAATTCACGGGAAATAGAGGTTGAATGAGAGGAGTCGAGCGCTTTCCTGTAGTTTCTCTTCAGCATTGGCAGTTAGGGTTAATGACCTTTTTTTTCCCTTCACTGTCAACTGAAACGTAGGTGAAGGCTGCTTTTGTCACCTGTGATTTTAGTTTCTCCGCTCCTGGTTTATCAAGAGTCGGTTTCACCCAGACTTCGAGGTTGATGGTTATTGAAGTTGTACCTATTTTAACCACCTCGCCATAGCAGCAGACCACGTCACCAACATTAACCGGCTTGATAAAGGTAATCGAGTCGACAGCAACGGTTACGATTCTTGAACAGGTATTTTCCCGGGCCAGGATGCCTCCGGCAATATCCATTTGAGCCATGATCCAACCGCCGAAAATGTCTCCGTGGGGGTTGGTATCAGCTGGCATGGCAAGAGTTCTCAGGATAAGATTGCCTTTGGGGTGATTATTTCCTTCCATCAGATTTATGTCCTTGTGGGGAGTGATTTAAACCAAGAGAAAAAGAGACGCTGGAATGGTCACTCTAGACTTCATTGTGCTATTATTTTGTCCAGATTCCTGCTCTTGTGGAAAATTTTTTCCGTTTTGTATGGTTTCTCAATGTATACAGTGTTTCGCTCTTTTCAATCAAAAAAGTTGATCCTCCGGAAAATGAAGGGAGACGAAAACAGCTGTAAAGGACAGTTTGAGACAAACGAGCAATGGATTGCCTGGAAAGATGATCACTTGAATTGTATAGTGAAGTATACCTGTAAATAAAAGGTGAAAAAACGATGGTGAATAATAAAGAACGTGAGGACAAATGACAAACGAGAAAAGACGATTCAGCCGAATAGTTTTTGATGTAGAGGCAAAGCTGACGGTTGGTGGAGTTGTTTACAAGATCGAGCGAATTGCCAATCTCAGTGTTGGCGGTTGTTTGTTGGAGATTGAAGACGATTTCCCTCTAGGGAGTGAGTGTACATTTACCATTCTTTTGTCCCAAGAGGCACCAAAGGTTGATGTTCAAGGTGAAATCGTGCGTGCTGGAGGCAAAGGAGTCAGCCTGAAATTCACGACGATCAGTTCGGAAAATCTTTTTCATCTTCAGAATATTATTCGCTACAATGCCAAAGACCCTGATGCGATTGAGGAAGAGATAAGCGCTCATCCAGGTCTTAAATAGATTCCTCAACTAACATTTTGCTCGCTACCGTGTATCTTTCCCGGTGAAAAACCGCACTATAGGAGGGGTTCAATAATGACAAGAGAGATGAATTCCCCAACCAAATCCGGCACGGTAAAGTTGAGGTTGTATCGTGTTTTTGTCATTCTTGTTTTTCTCGTAGTTCTTTGCGGGGCTTTGTCCATACCGTTTGTCTATGAATCCCAGACGCTCTGGTACAAGATTGGATTGGATAAAACAATGTTATTGGGAGGGCAGTTGGCGGGGCTCCTTGCCGCAGTCCTCTTGTTTGTCCAGATACTGCTTGCGGCTAGGGGGAATTTCCTGAAGAAACTTTTCGGTATAGATGCTGTAATGCGATGGCACCGGACCAATGGCATCATCGTTTCTCTTTTAGCCATCAGCCACGGGGCTTTGATCTTAATTCCTGAGGGGGTCAGCAACTTTCCGATCGGTCTAAAATACTGGCCGGAAATGGTTGGGACTCTGTTGCTCTGTATAATTCTTTCAATGGTTATTTCCTCACAATTCAGGCAAAAATTTCGACTGGATTATAAGAGCTGGAAGTCTATCCATAAACTCCTGGGCTACCTTGCTATTATATTTTTAGCGATTCATGTTTTGTTCGTCAGTGAGTCTTTTGAACAAACCGTCCCGAGAGTTGCCCTTATAACCACCTTTGTTGGAGTGGCGGTATCCGCAATTTTAAGTAAAAAATCAGCAGGTCAGAAAAAAGAGTAAGACGGAATCTGGCAATGGGCATACGGTTTTTCCAGTAATCTTGCTTATTCCACGGTCCTCATTATTGTCTACCTATCTTTGAAAGACTCTTTGCTGCATCTTTCACCGAGAGAGAATAGTCCGTTAGAAATTCATTTCACGGAGGATATTATGAAAAAATTCAGAATTATTACAACAACACTTATTTTCTTTATTTTAGTCGGACAAGCTGCCTTTGCCACAGTACGAGACTGGGAGTTGGATAAGGCTCACTCTAATTTTTATTTTCGCATTGATCATATTTTTTCTAAGGTTGCCGGAGGATTTAATGATTTTTCAGGTGAGATTCTTTTTGATCCGAAGAATCTGGCGGAAAGCAGATTCTTTTTTGAGATTAAGATAGACTCTATTGACACGAATATTGCCAAACGCGACAAACATCTTCAATCCGCTGATTTCTTTGATGCAGGTAAATTCCCGGTGATGACCTTCGAGTCAGTTAAAATCACTGATATTGGCAACAATGTTTACCTGGTTCTCGGACAATTCACTGTCAAGGGAGAAACGTATGAGCTGGAGCTTCCTCTTACTCTAGCAGGCGTGAAGGACCATCCCGCTGTGAAAAACAAGCATGTTATTGGCTTTAATGGTGGGGTGACCATTGATCGACTTTTCTATAAGGTTGGCAGCGGTAAGTTCGCTGAGATGGGAGTAGTTGGTAAAGATGTCGAAATTTTTGTTACCTTGGAGGCTCTCAGTGCTAAGTGATGGTGTCTATTCTTTCTGCCCTGATGGTTGTTCGGCAAAGAGTTTTCGTATTTTCTCAATGCGTTTTTTGTTTACCCCGAAATCAAAATAACCAACCCTTGCCCCTGAACGTATATGGATCAGGTGTGCCTGTGGTTCCATTCTGAGTTCCATATCATCGATAAAACCAAAGAATGTGGAGGTAAATGTGACATGGAGGTACGTGGTACTCATTTCACAGATTTCTCCTCCCTGTTCTTGTAGGAGTATTTGCATCTGTTGCCAGGCTTCCTCCGGACTTTTATAGAAGCTGATTGGAGTAATCGAACTGGAGGAGCCGCTGTCACTTGTGACGCAGTTCGGACGCTTCGGGCATGGTCGAAGGCGAGCCTCTGTAAACTCTCCTGTAGGCCCTGTCATGGTGCAGGCAATCAAAATCGACAGGAAGGGGAGTGCGGGAAGTATGGTTTGCAAGGACATTGACAATCACCATAGTTTGCTTAATTTCTCTAACGGTTGCCTCCATTGTGCAGCTGGACGCACAGTTTTCTCTCTCCGTCTGATTAGTTTCTATCTAATCAATCTTGTTATTTTATTCGAGAAGAATAAGGAGGGGCTCATTTATAAGTTTTAAACCGTTTTTCTTGATCCCTATTCGCGGGATTCTTTTCAGTCCTCCCGCTGAGGGTGTTTTCTCAGTGCTTTCTGAGTAAAAGTGTTATCAGGAAGAGAAACTCCTGATAAAGATTCGAAAATAATTTCTAAGGCATCAATGCCTATAAAGGAGACTTGTTATGGCTCATACCTGTAAAACTTGTGGGGCTGTGGCGGATGACCCTGGTCATCTCTGTAGTCCGACCGTTGAAAAAATCTCTTGCCCGCATTGCGGAGCAACTGATGTTGCTGCTAATCATGTGTGCAAAGAGAAACTTTCTGCAATGAAATTCTCCTGCCAATCTTGTGGCAGGGTGGCTGCGGATGATTCAGAACTCTGTAAACCATCTGAGATTTCCTGATAGACCAGGAGAATGCAAGATTGTTTGATTAACTGACAAAGGCCGGCGCGCATTGCGCAACCAGCCTTTGTCGTGTTTTAAAATTTGAAGGAATGAGGGGGGCAGTTAAAAACAAAACCCCTGCATTGGCAGGCCAGCTACCTGGAAAGCCTGATGAATACCTTTGGGGAAGAGGTCATAGAAATACCTCATGGTTCCCTTGTCTGGGCCCATTTTTTTTGCCATATCTGCTGTAACCACTCGAACAAAGGGATGTCTTTTTCGAATCTTGTAAGATTTTCGTATCAACTCAATGACTGTTATATGATCGTTGCTTAACCTGATGTTGACTTTTCCCGCAATGTAATCCCGAATTTGATCGTCCCAGGAAGCGAGGTCTAGAAGTTGATTGCTGTTTGAAAGGAGATATCTCTTGCCGTCCAATTCCAAGTAATGGCTTATTGTTGTCATAGGTTACCTCCATTGTTTGTGAAACTCATAAATCTTGGAAATTAGTGCAAACGATTATTGCTATGTTAGGGTGTTCTTAAGAAGTACCACGCTCGTCTTTATTTGCCAAATGGAAAAAGTACAATTTTTATTGCACAATTATTTTGAATAGTTGCGGTCTTACCTCCTGCACGAAATTGTCGTGTGATGATTTTTCCGGATTAAAAGTCGATCCCCGGTTGGGGTTCGATCTCTTTTCGATAAGCGTGTTTTATTTCCTGTACCTCGCTGACCGTGTCTGCAAACTCTATAATTTCAGGATGAGCATCCCGTCCGGTTAGGATAAGGTGCATATGTTCCGGACGGCGCGCGAGAATGTCTTTCACCTGGTCCAGGTCGACTAATTTGAGTTGCAGTGCATTGTTGATCTCGTCGAGGACCAGGGTGTCACAGTCGTCGTCCTTGAGGATTGTGGCTATTAATTGAATCGCTTCCTGGGCATTTTTTCGATGTTCGGAATGAGGAAAGGGGTTGCCTTCGATTCCACAAAAACCTTTTCCGGTATGGTACAGTTTTACCATTGGTTCCAATTTTTTCACTCCATCCCATTCTCCGGAGTAAAGATCTCCCTTCATAAATTGGACAATAGTCGTTTTCAGTCCATGGCCGCACCCCCTCAGGGCCATACCCATGGCTGAGGTTGTCTTTCCCTTGCCGTTACCGGTAATGATGACAATGAGGCCTTGTTTTTTTTTTGGCTCAAACTTAGTGATGGTAATTTCGTCGTCCATGTTGGTCTCCTTTTCCGCTATCTGCTTCTATGGCAATAACCAATAACGTCATGCCGGAAAAAGCATCGGATCTTTGAACGTTTTTGCTTTTTTTGGGTATGAACATACTGTGGTCCCATAGAAATAGACATAATATCAGATAGTCATCTGTCGGGACAGGAGGAGTGAGCGTAGTCAGAAGGTGAGATCTTCTGAGCTATATATCTGTAACCGGTCGTCGGTAGTTGACAACAGTAAACGGTTCCTTCCCATCGGGGTAATGTTGGCGGCTTTCTTCAATAAATTCATCTGCTGAAAAGTCCGGGAAGGTGACGTCCCCTTCAACCTCTCTCTCAAGAAGGGTAAGAATTATCGATGTTGCCACAGAAAAACCTTGTTCGAAAATGTCAGCGCCGCCGATAAGAAAGACTTTTTCTACTTGTCCGCAAAGTTTCAGTGCGCTGGTCATGTCTGGTGCATATTCTGCACCCCGTGGTTGGTAGTTTTTATTGCGGCTGAGGACAATATGGCGTCTTTTGGGGAGAAGACCAGGGAGAGATTCGAAGGTTTTCCGCCCCATAATCATGGGATGTCCTATGGTCGTTTTCTTAAACAAGCGAAGTTCTTCAGGGATATGCCACGGCATCTTTCCATCTTTGCCTATTATCCTGTTGCTGGCCATTGCGACTATGATAATAATTTCCATTTTTAGTAATTTCGGTAGAATAACTGAAAAAGATATTGTAATCAGCCTCTATTTAATGGCAGAATAACTGAACGGATGTTGTATTTGCATGATCTTCTGTTTAACAATACGAAGATTATACGTAAAATTCAATTTATTTTATAAGATAAGGTCTCAGTAGTCTCTATAATCGGCAAAGTTAAATTACCTTGAGTAAAAGGTAATCGGTAATGGACTACTTATTTCACTGAGTCGATGTGTTGCTTGTGTTCATTTAACATGTCTCCGGGGCGAGACAGGCAGCAGAGAAGATTATAAGAGTTGGAGGAGTTTGATGAAATTACAGTGTCCCCACTGTGGAGTAAAAGGTTCTGCAGATGACTCATACAGTGGCCGGAAAGTGAAATGTCCAAAATGTCTGGGGCTTTTCGAGCTTAAACCCGACATGGATTTAGAGTTAGGTGAGGAACCTGCTCTTTCCTCGCAGCTCTCTTCCATAGATGACGAATTGACTACGCCTTTAGGCGAGGCCGAATTACCAGCTCCCGCTGACGAAGGTTCCAGTGAGGTTGAAGCGGTTGAAGAAGATCAAGTAGTAGCCGTCGAGGAGCTCGAAGAATCGTTAGAGATAGAGGAAGAACTTACCAAATCCGATGAACTGGCAACAACACCATCTTCTGAGGAAGAGGTCTTGGAATGGGATGACATTGCATCGGAGATTGATCTAAAGGTCGACGAAGAGGGCACTGGGGCTGACCAGGACGAAATGCAGGAAGATAGCCCTGCATCGTCAAGTTCTATCCAGGACGAGTTGGAAACACCCGTTGGTGATGTTGACATCAGTGTGGAGGAAGAAAGGGAAAGTGTAGATGAGTCTGAGAAAGATACTTGGGCTGAATTGGAGGAAAACCCCGCTGAGAGCAAGGATAGTGAAGCCATTGAAAAATCTACGCTTCTCGAGGCCGTTGACCTTGAGGAACCTGAAGAAGCAATAGCAGATGATCCTGCAAATATTGAAGAGAAAACTGAAACTCTTGAGGATTTTGAAGAGGGGGCTTCAGAGGATGAGGTTCAATTGGTCCAGGAAGGTGATGAAATCGAACTGGAGCCTTATGGAATTGACAAAGAACAATGCTGGCAATGCGGGAAAGCCGATAGCATTGAGGAATCCTTTGTAGAACAAGATGGTCGGCTGTATTGCACCGATTGTGCCCCAATTGAAGATTCGGGGGAAACTGTCGACAGCAATCAAGGCCAGGAAGCAGGGGATCAGGATGTAACAGATGATGCAGCCAGCTTATATCTTCCCAAAATTTCAGTAGGGGGAGCGATTAGCGAAGCGTGGGCGAAGACCAAAGGCGCAAAGGGTGCTATCTGGGCTGGTAGTGCAATTATGTACCTCGTTCTCCTGATCATTGTTGCCGGTGGAGCATATCTGCTGCCACCGATGGACACTGATGTAACTAATGTAACAATACCCGATATGGTGAACAATATACTGTTTCAGGCTGTTACGAATTCTTTTTACTTCCTTTTCATTGCTGGGCTTCTTTTGATGGGAATAAGAAAGGTGGCTGGTGATCAGATTTCCTGGAAGATGGTTTTCAAGGGATTTGGCTGTGCAGGAAAAATTATTATTGCAACTCTACTGCAAACTCTTCTTGTTACCATTGGCTTTTTTCTCCTGGTACTGCCGGGTATTTATCTAACGGTCGGCTATGCCATGACCCTGCCGCTTATTATAGATAAAGGTATGTCGCCATGGCAGGCGATGGAAACCTCCAGAAGGGCTGTTCATAAGGTCTGGTGGAAGGTGGCAGGTTTGTTTCTCGTTATGGGATTAATTTTCGTGGTTTCCATAATTCCTTTGGGGTTAGGACTGATCTGGACTTGGCCGATGTTTATTATATTGGCAGGGGTTGTGTATCATCACCTGTTTAGCTATGAGGAAGAAGAAAGCTAAGAAGAGCAATAGATTCACCATGAAAGGAGGACGAATATGCGATTCGCCCTCCTTTTTTCGTTGAGTGACAGAGGAATGATTTTCATGTTTTTTGTAAGAAAATCATTTCGTGAAGCAACGTACACCCCTCTAGGGGGGTACTAAAAAGAGCCCCGCTCTTTTCAGCGGGGTTTAACCAAAAAGGGAGTCGTAATGGAAATGATTGATCCTGCACTATACTGGCTGATCATCGGGGTGATGCTTTTTTTCCTCGAAATGGCTGTGCCTGGGTTTGTCCTCTTCTTTTTTGCCTTAGGGGCCCTTGTAACAGCTCTTGTCGCCTGGCTGACTCCGGTTGGCGTTGCCTGGCAACTGGCCCTCTTTATCTCTGCTTCTCTCGTTTCTTTGTTGTCTTTACGGGGCGTCATCCAGAAAAAGTTTCTTTCCTCGGCTTCTGACGCTGAAGATGAAGAAATGGATGAGGATGTGTTACTGGCCGTTGCAGGTGAACGGGGGGTCGTCAGTATGACTATAAGTCCCTCGGCTGAAGGGCAGATCAAATATTCCGGAACGTTCTGGAAGGCGACCGCGGATGAGCAAATCGAAGAGGGAGAGATCATTTCTGTTGTTAAACAGGAAGGTCTGGTTATTCATGTAGAAAAGGTCTGAGCAGCTCTACAACACATTACCTGGTCAAAAGTCCCATGAGTGGGGAGGGAAAAATATGGAACAAAATCTTATAGCTCTCGGCGTTATCCTGTTACTTGTCGTGGTTGTCCTCTGGAAGACCGCGGTTGTGGTACCTCAGCGTTCTGAATTTGTTATAGAAAGACTTGGTAAGTATCGAACGACTCTGGTGGCTGGTTTTCATATCCTTTTTCCGTTTTTAGATAAAGTTGCCTATAAACGAATTTTAAAGGAAGAACCTATAGACATTGCAGCGCAAACGTGCATAACCGCAGATAACGTAACTCTGGAAGTGGATGGTATTCTTTATCTTCAGGTAGTCAATTCAAAAATGTCTGCCTACGGTATTGACGATTATCGTTTTGCCGCAACCCAGCTAGCCCAGACCAGTCTGCGTTCGGCCATAGGTAAAATTTCTCTGGATAACACTTTCGAAGCACGGGAGAATCTTAACGGCCAGGTTGTTATGGCACTTGATGAAGC
>Ga0070729_10002646_pt1 | contig 22576 bp, 20 predicted proteins | sample tdDd472_FD_66725 | JGI IMG/M metagenome (GOLD analysis project Ga0070729, IMG submission 66725) | Marine sediment microbial communities from the Atlantic coast under amendment with organic carbon and nitrate - tdDd47.2 | ecosystem: Environmental > Aquatic > Marine > Coastal > Sediment | place... | reverse complement strand
TTTGGAATTTGATTATCATAGTGATAATGGATTATCAGGATGTGAATGGTTGAAAATTGATTCTATTTCAAACCTAACTTTTTATTTTGCTTCAATAGTTCTATTGATTCTTTCAACCTTTTTTGAATTGTTGCTTCTCTTTTGGCACTTGTTATCCAAAGTATGTAATAGCGTTTATTAGTTTGAGTAAGATTGTTGAAATTTGTTAATGCTGGTTCATTTTTAGCAAATTCTTCCTTAAAAAATTCTGGCAGTTCGAGTTTCTTGATTACATTTACTTTTGGTTCTATTAATTCCCAATCAACTTTTCCTGTCTTGAGGTAGATGTCAATTTTATTCAGTCCAATCTCAGTCATTTTGCCATTTTTGATCAAAGTCATCACGATTTTTTTGTTTACGTCAGACCAATTTGAAATGTTTGTTCTCGGTGTAAATTTTCGTACATATTGGTCATCATCTATTCTTTTGATGATACTATCAACCCAACCAAAACAAAGTGCTTCTTCCAATGCTTCTCTATATTTGATGCATTTCTTATCAACATGCTTTTTATAAAAAATAATCCATATACCAGAACTTTTATCAAAATTCTTAGTGAGCCAATTCCGTAAAGATTTTCTATTTTTAAAATAAATATGTTTAAGGTTTTTCATTTGCTTGTTTTAAACTACTTGTTATCGTCCCGTGGCTATACGGAAGTTGCCCAAAGCCGCATTGCCACTGTTTGGTGAATTACATGTGTGATCTTCACAAATCCGATTTAGTCTTCATTCCATCGTATAGAAAAAATGATTATCGCAATCATACATATCACTTCTACTGTTGCGAAGAAATAGTAATGTAAATATGGAGAACCTCCTCCAATTACAAACAATATCGTAATTACTGAAACAACTATATTTAGAATACGATTTATTTTGTACTTTAAAATCCTAGAAAGAAAAATCATTGCTATAGGGAGTTCAAGCAAAAAGGCAAATATTAGTAATAATGGTTGAGTTGTTTTTACATCAGTTGATACTTCAACAATTTGTTTTATCACTCCAGGTGTAATGAAAGTTAAAATATCGGCAAATATCATTGTAAACATTACAACAATCCAGAGAGTGGACAGCGTTTCCCTTATCGTCATTTTTTTTGTCATATAAAACTCCTTTTATTTAACAATTTTTAGCCCAGGTATTTCATACAAATTTGAATATCGTTTGGCACGTTTGTATTGTTAATAATATTTTATAAAGAGCAAATTAATTATGCCTGTTGTTCCACATCCGAAAACAAATACAAATGAATGAATATTATTAAATACATTGGATTTCCATTTTCGAGCAAATAGATGAAGAATTAAATGAGATATACTAAAAATGTTTATTATCAACCATAATGAGAAGTTATTAAAATTTATCGTAGTCCATAGATAATAAAAACAAAACAAGGTGACCGGTATGTGAAGGTATAAAAATATTAAGTATTTTATAGATTCACTTATCTTATTTATAAATTTAAACATTTTCCATTCACCTTTATGGAAAGCATCATATTCATGCATTATAAAAAACATAACATTTAGAACAGTAACTATTATTATAGAATCTTTCATATTATCATGCTCTTTTAATCATCTTTTCAATTACGAAGTGCAAAATTGTGCATGACTCAATATATACGCAATACTTCATATAACCTTTTTATATATTCTTTCATTTATTATTAAATCTCTGAGTTAATGCGAATAAATTTACTTTTTTCATAATAATTGTAAACTATTGTATGACATTTTTCAATAGTAAGTATTTTTTAAAACACCTTCCCAAAAATCCAAACAATCAAACTAATTCCTGCTGCAATAATAAATAGAAATATCTTGATTATCCACCAGACAACAAAACCTACTATTGTCAAAATTATCGTCATGCTGATGAAATTTAACAAGGCTATCAATCCAAAGATAATTGCAGATGAAATCACAGCAGTACCAAAGCCAACTGTTAATCTTAATGTTGCAAAAGGCGTGAGACCAAATAGTTTGTCAGCAATTTTACCACTAATATTTCGCGATTTCAAAACTACCCAAAATATTGTAAATGTCATAACCCATGGATGCAGATTGTAAAGCCAATTACTTGGATTGTTAATGAATTTTGCAAATGGCAATATTAAGTTTACTTCTTTAAAATAGATATATGCGATGAAACTAAAAACTAATGCAGCCAGGATTCCGCCCAACTTTGCTCCCAGATAATATGGCTCACCAATTTTATCTCTCAAAATTGATAAATTATGTTCTACTTTTGTTTTCTGTTCATATACATCAAGATCCTGACTTTTGCTCATAAGTTTATACGCCTTGACATAGGATCTACTTTTTGCTGAACTCGTACCTTTGTTGATCATTTGAGCAGAATATTCTGAAATTGGATTATTCCCCGGAATCAATGTTTGATTTGAACTATGAAAAACAAAGGCATAATCTTTACCTTTGAAGGAATAGTTCATGGTCCAGGTTTTAATTTTCAGGATTTTGAGATTTTGAAACAATATTTTTTCAGATCCATCGCATAGAGAATCTGCTTTTTCTAAAAACTCTTCAAAAACAGAATTGAACCCGGTATCTTCAGGTAAATTTTCCAATTGGATTTTATCCAGTTGCTTTTCAAAAATTACAGTGGATTCATATTCATCCCAATTTTCTTTGAATTCAGGAAATAGGTCAAACACAGTATCATGGAGCATCGCCTTAACATCTTTATTTGTACTGAAACTCTGTTTGATATTTATGTAATGCATCAACCGTTTTGCACCATTGCAGGTTGGACAAGTATTTCTACCACTGCCATGACATTTTGGACAAGTGACAACTCCATTTCCACCACATTTGGGACAAGTTACTTTTCCGGAGCCACTACAAGTATAACAACTTTTTTTTCCGGTTCCATGACAACTGCTGCATTGTTGTGATGATCTTTTTCTTCCTGATCCTCCACAATTACTACAACTTGCTCTTTCTGATGGCGTCCTTTGAATAACACCACTTCCACCACAGGTAGAACAACTATTTTCATATTCAATATGACCACGTCCATTACATTTTGAACATTGGTTTTTTCCGGTTCCTGAGCAAGTACTACATGTGACTTTTCCAGTTTTAATACATTTAGGACATGTTATATGTCTATCTCCATGACATTGAATACAGGTGATATATCCGGAAGCATTACAACGATGACAATCTTCTACATATTGAGATCCGGAAGCGTAGAAGTCATATTCTTTATCTAAAAAATCAGAAATAGATTCTAGTGTCCAATCCCATACTTTAACATCATCAAGTTTCCAATATTTTCTTTCAGGTATTTCTCTATCATCATAGGGAATAAACTCTTCATTTTTTGTTCGTTTTTCATATTGAGTTGTCAATGCAATTGGGTGGGTTGGCGTATATAATAAGGATTTAATTTCAATCTTGTCCCCAAAATTTTTATAGGGATGGTGTGGTAAACTATTGGACCAGTCATTGATTTTAGATTTTAGTTTTGATATTAAAGTCTGATCGTTTGAATTATCTATTTCGTTTATGATTTTTTCACACATTTTTAATTCTCACTTATTAATTGGTAGTCAATTGGTTTGATGATTACACTGAAAAATTGGACGATGAACCATATTAAAACAAAAAACAGGTATATTGGCCAAATGATTGATATTGTTCTGATTGGACTTTTAAAAACTTCGATGATTCGTTGAACTATTAATTCACCTTTTTTTTCTTCATAATCATTATGATATTTTAAAGTTTTTAAATCTTTAGTGAGTTGAGTTATTGTATTTTTTGTTGTTGAAAATTTCAATCCTTCGATTGGTGTGGAAATTTTCTTTATAATCTCTGAAAAATTTATTTGACTTGCATTGGTTTGGCGATTTGATAAGTTGCTTACTTTTTCCTGTCCAAAAACATTTTGAATAAAGAAAATTACAAATAGCAACAGTATAATTTTTTTAAATTTCATGTTATTTCCTTAGTATTATTAGTCATTTATATTACACGGTAAACATCTGATGTGCGCTGTAATTATATTTTAAATATCAACAGAAGTTATTGTATTGGTTTATTTTTATGAAATTAATTTTTGTAAAATTTGGAGGTTATCCCAAAATTATAGTTTGTTAAACTAAGCTGTCAGAGCTGGATTTATAACTAGTCGAAGTGAGATTTTTGAATCCTTGTATTTTAGAGGAAACTATACTATTCGATGAACTTAGTAAAACAGTTTAAAAATGTTTGAGAAAGCCTCTATCAGCTAGTTTTTAAATGATAGATTAGTACTAAAGATGATAAAAAGAATAAAATTAGAAATACAATTATAAATAAAAAATATCCTTTTTGACCATAATAACCTGTTGCATTTAGAACTGAATATAAAACCATTCCATGAGCGATGATATTGAGACCTTTACCTAATTTTGATTCTTTTAATATTAAGAATCCACTTATTATGCAACTGATTGCCATAAGAAGTTCTGAAACCAAATGAAATGATATTTCAATACTTCCTTCGGAAATACTGTTGGACAATAGTATTCCAACCCACAAAATTATTATTGAGATACCAATAATAATGGAGTAAACTCCAATTATTTTAGGTTTCATTATTTTTCTTTTTTCAATTTCTTAAACATAGCCACCATTGGCCCCCAAATAAATAATAAATGAGCAAAAAATCCAAAAATTAAAATGTTAGAAATCTCATCATAACATCCGGTACCTTTTAATTTTAACGAGCAGAAAATAATAACTAATCCCCAGATTATTGCACTTGCAATTATGAAATAGCCAATTGATTTTACATTGTTATTCATAGCTTTCTCCAATTATTAATCTATATAAAATAATGAATTACTTTTGTATTAATAATTATTATTTTGATCATTGTTAAATTTTTTTATGAAATTTTTGATTATTGTTTATTTTTCTCTCACATTATTATTTGAACATAATATTTATTAGTCTAGTTTTAAACTGAGAAATCGATCAATATATGCTGGAGGATATATGGAAAAAAAAGAAACTGTAAACCAAACAAATCAAAAAAAGGCTCATAATGAAATGAATGATATGGGTAATATTGATAAAGTCAGAGATATTCTCTTTGGTTCCCAGGTAAAAGATATTGAAAAAAGAATGAATCGTTTGAAAGACGACCTTACAAATGGAATCTCTACCCTTCGCGATGAGACGATGAATAAATTTGAATCATTGGAAAATTACATGAAAAAAGAGTTGGATGATCTGACAGATCAACTGACTTCCCAACAAGATAAATTAAATAAATCAGTTAGAGAACTTCGCCAGGAAATTCTTGATCAATCCAATAAGTTGACCGATGAAATTCGTAAAAAAACAGAAGAAACTGTGAATCTGGTTGAACAACGTACAAATGAACTCAGAGAGGACAAGGTTGATCGTACAACACTTGCAGAATTATTCTCTGAAATGGCAGTTAGACTCAGTGACGATCTGGCCAGCAAAATAAATCCTGAATAAATTGATTGATTTATGGCAAAAACATCTTTTCAAAATAGTGATAATAATTTTTCAACCACTGATAATCCTTTGAGTGAAGAATTAAAGGAACTGCGGAGTTTAATCCTAAAACCCGAGCAGATAAAAATTCAACAACTTGAAGACAGATTGGACAATCCCAAACTTCATGCTAATGATCTAAGCCGTGATTTACCACAAGCTATTGTTTTGAGTACCAGGCAGGATGATAAACTCAAAGTTGCTCTGATGCCTACAGTTGAAGGAATTGTCAAAGCATCCGTAAGAAAAGACCTGAAAGTTTTTGCTGATGCACTATTTCCTGTCATTGGTCCTGCTATTCGAAAAGCAATTTCTGAAACCTTCAAAAGTATGGTTCAGTCAATCAATAAAACCCTTGAACAAAGTGTTTCCTGGAAAGGGATAAAGTGGCGAATTGAAGCATTAAGAACTGGAAAATCTTTTGGTGAAATAGTAGTGTCTCATACTTTGGTATATCGAGTAGAGCAAGTTTTTCTAATTCATGGTGAAAGCGGAATTTTATTGAATCATGTAATAGCGGAATTTATAAAATTTCAAGATGCAGATATGGTTTCGGGTATGCTGAAGGCAATTCAGGATTTTGTCCAGGATTCTTTTGCAACAAAACAAGGTGAAACACTCAATATTATGGAAGTTGGTGAACTATCGGTTTGGATTGAAAAAGGGCCACAATGTTTACTTGCAGCTGTAATAAGAGGAATTCCACCGAAAGAAATTCGAACTGTACTTCAAAATTCTCTGGAAAATATTCACCTGGAAAAAAGTGATGTTCTGGAATCATTTTCCGGTGAAACATCTGTTTTTGAAGATACCCGACATCTTTTAGAAAATTGTCTCTTATCAAAGGACAAAGAGAAAACTAAAAAAACGTCGCCAATCTTTTGGTTATTCATTATTATTGTAATAATAGTACTTTCAGGATTATCGTTTTTTACTATAAGAAACCAAATTATGTGGCGAAATTATAAAGTTAAACTCATAGAAACTCCCGGAATTGTTGTGACATCAGTAAGACATAAGAATGGAAAGTCAACCGTCTTTGGATTACGAGATCCACTGGCAATGAATCCAATTGATCTGTTGAAGGATTATGACATCAATCCGGATAAAGTCAGTTACAAACTTGAAAGTTTTCAATCGTTTGATAATGAAATATTGCTTAAAAGGATTAAAAAAATCCTGCAACCACCAGAATCAGTTAACATAAACATTTCCAATGAGAGTTTAATCCTTGCAGGATCTGCTGAAAATAAATGGATAAATGAGACAAATCAATTATTGAAGACTATGTCATTGCCAATATCAATCAATGACAGTTTGCTGATCAATTCGGATGAAGAAAAATTTGAGAGCAAATATAATTTTATTACAGTCCAGCACATACCCTTTGAGCATAACAAGAGTAATATTTCTAATGAAAATGAAATAAAATTATCTAAATTGGTTTCTGAAACTAAAGAGTTACTTGGTTTTGCAGAAAAATTGAATAAAAATATCCATATTGAGATTAGTGGTTTTGCAGATAATACTGGAAATGAAAAATTGAATCTTAGACTTAGCAGAAAACGAGCGGAAAAAATATATTCCTATTTTATTGAAAATGGTGTTTCTGCTGAAAAAATAAAATTAGTTGGAAGAGGTGTAGAAATTCCAACGAAACAGGAGATTGTTGAAAATACAAATGGGATTTTTCGTTGTGTAACATTTAGTGTATTTATAAATGGAAAAAAGTTTTAAAAGAATGAGTTGGTAATGATCAAGAAAAAAATATGTATGCTGGGAGCATTTGCAGTTGGTAAAACCAGTTTGGTTCAGAGGTATATTTCAGGAATATTTTCTGAAAAATACTTTACAACTATTGGTGTGAAAATAGATAAGAAATCAATAATGAGAGATGGAGATGAAGTAGAACTTCTACTTTGGGATATATATGGTGAAGATAAATTTCAAAGTGTGGAGTCTTCATATTTTAGAGGTGCTTCTGGTTATTTGCTGGTTCTGGATGGTACACGAAAAGACACCCTGGATACTGCAATAATGTTACGCAAGCGGATAGAATCAACTGTAAGCAATATTCCTTATATAGTAGTTTTAAATAAATCTGATGTAAAATCAGAATGGGAATTTGATAAGGAAGAGGTCAATCAGTTATTTGATAATAATATCACTTTGATAGAATCAAGTGCAAAGACAGGACAGAATGTTGAACAAATTTTCCAAATTCTGACTGAAAAAATAATGGAGGATTGATCATTAGTTTTCCATTAACAATACAAAAATATCTTAAAAGCATTGACAAAATTTCAAGTGATGCAGGATATCTGTACATATCTAAAAATTTAACACTGCAAAATTATGGTGGTGAATTAGATGAATTTGGTATGAAAAACCTTATAATAAATAAAAATATAATGAATTCTCTTCCGATACTCGAAGGTATGTTTCCAATTAAAGAGGATTTTTTAATGATCCCTTTTATAAAAATTGAAAATAATAAATCTTTTGATATTCATATTATAAATGATATAATGGGATATTGGATTGTTTTTATTGATGCTAGTATGGATGAAATGAAAAAAAAAATCTTTCATCAAAAGGTGAATGAAGATTGCCTTTTGAATCGAGATAAATCAAAAACACTTTAAGGTTAACACTAAGGTTTTTATATGAATAATTCTGAAGTTACGAATATACTTGAACATTTAAATGTTGCAGCATTAAAGAGAATTAAAAAAAATTCATTTCAATTGATTGGAAAAATTCCTCAATGGATGGAAAAATTATATCCAAACTCGTTTGACAGAAAAAATATCATACATATTAGGAATCACTCACCATTTTTAGATAATTTTCTTGAAGACGCAGAAATGTTTTGGTCCTTAAGTGAATCTCCAAAATTATCTTCAGGTAGTTGGATTGAGAAAAGTTCATCCGGTGAAGAATTTTTTATGGAAGCAATGGCTCTGCGTGTTAATAATAATGATATGTTGGTAATAGAATTAAGTAGGTATTCATATCAGGAAAAACAATCTATTATACAAAAAGGTCGAGATATTGGTTTGGAATATCGGAGTTTGAACAAACTGCATAATAAACTTAAGGAAAGTGAATCTCAGTTTCGCGAGTTATTTGAAAGTTCTCCTGATGCAATATATGTCGAAGATATAGATGGAAATATACTAGATGTAAATCAAGCTGCGTGTAAATTACAAAAAATAGAAAAGGATAAACTGGTTGGAATGAATATCATGGATTTAATTCCTCCTGAGAGCAAAAACCAGGTTTATCAGGATTTTTCAATTGAATTTGAACAGGAGAGTTCTTTCCGAAAAGAAGGCCTTTGCTATACTTCTGATGGAAAATCTATTCCAGTTGAAATAAATGGTTCCCACATAAAATATAGTGGCAATCCAGCAGTACTATTACATGTACGAGATATAACGGCTAAAAAAGCAGCAGAAGAAGAGATCGTAAAACATAGGGAGCACCTGGAAAATCTTGTAGATGATAGAACATCGAAATTAAATGATTTGAATTTGGAACTCCGAAATGAAATAAATGAAAGAATTTCTGCTGAAAATGCTTTGCAGGAAAGTACAGATAAATATAGTAATCTATTTCAGGGCTCCAATGATATTATTTTTATATACGACTTAAATGAACAGATCCTAGAAGTTAATAAAAAGGCAGTTGAGACTTTTGGATATTCAAAAGAAGAATTTTCAAAATTAATCCTGTCACAATTACTTGGACCAAATACTAAAGAAGCGGCACAAAAAGCTGAACAGGATATATTTAAAGATGGTTTTGCTATTTTTGAGATTGATTTTCTAAAGAAAAATAGAACTATAATCAATACAGAAGTGTCATCGAATCTTTTTGAATTGAATGGTAAAAAAGTGATTCAGGCTGTAATAAGAGATGTTACCAGACGTAAACATCTTGAGGAACAATTACGACAATCCCAAAAGATGGAAGCAATTGGTCGCCTTGCAGGAGGTGTAGCTCATGACTTTAATAACTTATTAACAGTAATAACCGGATATAGCGATATGATGCTTATGGAATTTGATGAAATGGATCCTATGCATTCTGTTGTTTCTCAAATAAAAGAAGCTGCTTTCAGAGCAGCATCATTGACGCGTCAATTATTAACATTTAGCCGAAAAGAAGTTGTTCAGCGTCAAGTTATAAATATTAATGAATTGATCAATGATATGGAAAAAATGTTGGGAAGATTGATTCGTGAAGATATTGAATTGTTTACTAATTATGGATCTGATATCGGAATGATCAGTGCTGATCCTGGTCATATTGAACAGATTATTATGAATTTAGTTGTTAATGCCCGGGATGCGATTCCAAATGGAGGCCAAATAACAATTGAATCCAATAATTGTATCATTGATCAACCAATTATCCGAGATGGCTTGGAGATAAAAGCGGGTTCCTATGTAAAATTGAGTATTAAAGATTCCGGACAAGGAATGAGCAATGAGACCAAAAATCGGATTTTTGAACCTTTTTTTACTACTAAAAGTGCAGGGCAGGGAACAGGTCTTGGATTATCAACTGTATATGGAATAATTCAACAAAGTGGCGGATATATTACCGTTGATAGTGAACTGGACAGAGGAACTATATTTCATATTTATCTTCCAATTATAAAAGATAAGAAAATGGAAGATAACGTTATTGAGAAGCCTAAAGACAAATTAAAAGGAAAAGAAACTGTCTTGGTTGTTGAAGATGAAAATATGGTAAGAAAACTTGCTTGTGAAATTCTGAAAATGAATGGATACAATGTAATTGAAGCATCTCATGGCGGAATCGCTATTTTAAAAAGTGAGAACAAAAATATTGATCTGATTCTTACTGATATTATTATGCCGGAAATGAATGGACCTGAATTAGTTGATCGAATTTTAAAAAGTCATCCGAAAATAAAAGTTCTCTATATGTCAGGATATACTGATGATTCGGTTGTTAAATTTGGCGTACTTAGTGACGATGTTCAATATATAAATAAACCATTTAACTCAACAACACTTCTTCAAAAAATCCGAAATGTATTGGATGTAGAAAATTAATTGGTTTTCATTCCAATTATAAAATCTGTACTAATCCACTTCACTCTTTTATTGTTTCTAAAAAACAAATATTTGCCATCAGTAGTTATTGTCGGTGCACCTGTTGATCCAGAGTTGATAAAAGGTGGCAATTTTTGTGCTTTTGTCCATATATTTTCACCAATCTGGAACGAGATATATATTTGTTGATCACCACCATCATTCTCTCTCGAAGAAACAAACAGTATGTAACTTTCATCAGGAGAAATTACAGAATTACTTTCACCATATTCTGTATTAATATTTGGACCAAGATTTTGTAAATTAATAAATTTTTTATCTCTCCATTCTACACGATAAAGGTCACTTTCTCCATAGCCACCATTTCTTGTGGATCGAAAAAACATATTATTTTTTCTGGATAATGAAGGATAAACTTCATCTCCTATTTCATTATTGGGAATCATTGTGTTCATTGGTTTTGACCAACCATTTTTACACTTTTCGCAGTAATATATATCTGCCCCAAATGAATCCGGGTACATTATTTCAGATGCGAAAAACACATATTTTCCATCAGGTGAAAAGTTGATATCTACATTCCATTCACTATAAGAGAAAAGAGCTAATTTTGGTAATGTCCATTCATTATTTTTATATTCGGAAGTTTTGATTTGATAGGTAAACTCTGGATTAGGAGAATCATCAAAGGTCTTAATATAGGAAAAAAACATTTCCTTTCCATCAGGTGAAAAAGTGAAATTGAAGGACCTCCTGCTATTATATTCCGTATCCAAAAAATCACCAAGATGAAATGGAATAGCAATATTTTTAGGTGGAATTTGACCTAAGTATAGTTCATCATTATTTTGAGCCAATAAAAACGACTGTATCAGAATAATTACAATTAAAGTAAAATTAATCTTTCTCATTTTTAATCCTTATATATTTTATATAATAATTAATCTAAATTATCAGGTTTAAGTTCTTCAATTATTTGTGCGTCTATCCAATAGTAATCTTGTTCTTTTATTTTATCATCTACAATATAATCTCTTTGAAAAAATAGAATTTTTCCGTCAGGTGAAACACTTGGCCATCTCTCTAGGTCTTTTGAATTTACTTCTTCGCCCATATTTATTGGAGTTGACCAGGTCTCATTTTTTTGTTTATATGAAATGTAGATATCAGTGCTTCCCATATTTCCAGGTCTATTGGATGCAAATAAAAGATAGGATTCATCTGGAGCAATAAAAGGAGTCCAATCAAAATTTGTAGTATTAATGTGATCTGGAAGTAATACAGGTTTTTGATATTTTCCCTTTATAAATCGAGAACAATAAATTCCCCAATTATATTCTCCTACTTCATAGTTTTTGTCATCAAAATAAATAGTCTTGTCTTTTGTGATTGAAAAGGTCCATTTGAATGTTTTAGAAAATTGATCAAATCCTAATGACCTAGGTTCTGACCATTTTCCATTTTTTTGATAATTATCCAAAAATCGCTGACCGATAATGTAGAATCACTACCTATATTAGTTCTTTTACCTAGCAATAATGTATCATTACCAATAAAGCACGGTGAAAACAAATCAGAAGTGTCATTGAATATTGCATTTTCTCGTTTTCTCCAACTATTTTCACTTTTAGAGACAATGGCAATTTTTTGAACTTCTCCATCCTTTAATGGAAGTTTTTTGTAGTCCCAGTAAATATGTTTCATATCAGGTGATATTGTTAACTTTCCATGTTCCTTGTCAGAAGAACTGACAAATTCAGGTGCAAAAATTTCTGCTTTATCTTTAGGCGGATTTTGAAATAGATTTATTTGAGACCATAATGATGAAAAACTTATAATAATTATAATCGAACATAGAAAGAGTTTATTCATGATGAGATATCCTGATATTATGTTGGATTAAGTTTACAATTTTATGAAAAATGGAATTAATAATTTGGCATAGAATATTTATAAAAATGAATGAATGATGATTAATTGGGAATAAAAAATTCATCCCATTAGTAACTTTCCCAAAAATTCACTTATTTCAATCCCAAATTTTTACATGTCCGATGATAATTTGATGGAGCAAGGCCAAGTTTTTCAGCTGCCTCTGCATCTGTTTCGCTATTTTCCCGGACGAATTGAAAATATTTGGCTTTAAATCGTTTTTCCATTTCAATCACTGGAATAATATTTTCCGATGAATAAGCTGGAGGTACAAATTGATTTTCCAAGGCCAAAGCCTGGATCACAACACCATCATCAATGATATCATCAGTAATAATTACCATTCGCTGGACAACATTTTTGAGTTGACGTATATTGCCCGGCCAATCATATTTTTTCATTTTTTGCATACCCGAATTTGTAATCTCTTTTGGTAATACACCAATATCCTTAGCGAAGATCTCCTGAAAATATTCAATCAATGCCGGAATATCGTCTTTGCGATCACGAAGTGGTGGTATCTTGATCTGCAAAATGTTCAAGCGATAGAAAAGGTCTTCACGAAATTTTTTCTCTTTCAACAATTGATTGATATCGCGATTTGTGGAGGCAATTACTCTGACGTTTACAGTATGTTTTTGCTTGCGGCCGATTTTGTCGATTTCTCCATCCTGAAGAACACGAAGTAATTTGGCCTGGAGATCCATCGGAAGTTCGCCGATTTCATCCAGCAAAATCGTTCCTCCATCTGCTTGCTCGAATAATCCCAGTTTTCCTTTTTGTGCTCCGGTGAAAGCACCGACTTCATATCCGAAAAGTTCCGATTCAATCAGGTCTTTGGGGACAGCAGCACAATTCATTGTGACATAATTTTCATATTTCCGCTGACTTTGATAATGAATATTGGAAGCCACTAATTCTTTCCCTGTTCCGGATTCTCCCATGATCAAAACATTAGCATTGGGTTTTGCATATTTTGTGATGAGATTTTTCAGATTTGTCATTGCAGAGGAATCACCAATCAATGGTTTCGATGAAATAATATCATCGATTTTGCGATCCAGTTTCTCTTCGGATTTCTTCTTGCTGATCTCTAATTGTCGTTTGTCATAGGCATTCATTATAGTCAGCACAAAATCAGTAGGTTGGTAAATATATTCCTCGATATCAACAGGATATTTGGTGCCGAACCAATATGCACCGGCAGCAATCAGACGATTTGCAAAATCAATATCGCTTTGATTCACTGTCATTTTTGTAATTACAATAATTTGGATAGTGTTGTCCATTTCCTTAATTTTCTCAACCAATTTTTCACCATAAAGTCCCCCTGAAATTCGGTAATCCATAATGACAACATCATATTCATCTTTTTGCAATCTTTCAAGAGCTGTAACACCATCAGAAACCGAGGATTTCAATTCTATTTTATCTGAAAATTGCTGGATTGTGTTTTTCACACGCTGAATATCAAATTCTTCATCCTCAATTAATAGCAATCTAATTGGTCTTCTTGTCATCTATTTTATCCCTTTATTGTAATTATGAATCGTGCACCATTTCCATGGTTTTCAGCATCTAGTTGCCAACCCAAACGTTTGTTAGCAATTTCCCACGCTAGAAAACAGCCATAGCCGGAATTGTCCATACGATCTTTTGAAGAGATGTGTTCTTCAAAGACTTTTTTAATACCTTTGTCATTGATTTTCAAATATTTATCAGAAATTCCACGACCATTATCCTCGATGAAAATTTTTGATATTTTTTCATCAGAGAAATATTTTGTTCTCAAAGTCACTGTTACAGATTTATCATTATTATGATCGATACTATTTTGGATTAATGGCTCCAGCACTTCCCAAATCACATATTCATTGATATGGACTTTTGGAAGATTCTTATCCAGATCAAGTTGGAAATTGAACATCTTGCTGGCCCGATGAACTCGACCGAAAATATTTTCTGTCAAAAAGGTCAGAAGTTGGTTCAAATCGGTATTGAATACTGATCCACGAATCACAGAAATTGGTGGATTGTAGGACTTCATATCATAAATCACTCTGGAAATGAAATTTGCATACTTGGTGATCTTAGAACGGATTGTATCATCCTTGATCAGCCGTACATCCTCTTTTATGAATCCCATTACTTTTTCAGCTTTGTGGTGCGTATGATAGATTCTCCGTGTAAAAAGTGCTTCTTTATCGTGAGAAATCTTATCAGCAATTTGTTGTTGCTCTCTATCGAATAATTGTTTTTGGGCGGTATCACGTTCACGAACAACATAGGATGTGATAAGGAACATTGCAAAAAGTCCCAATAAAATCAGTGCGGAAAAAACAGTACCAGAGTCATTGTAAACCGTTTTGATCTCATGTGAAATGCCACCAATGTCCGGTACAATTTTCATGTAAACTGCTCCCTTTAATTCACCCATTGGCACAAAAGGTACATATACATGGAAAATGTAAGAATCAATCGTGGTTACTTCGATCTGTTCCTCTTTTAAGAAACGTTCCTCTATATCATGAAAAAAGTTTAAAGCCTCTATATGTTGCATGCTGTCTGGCTTGATGATTCTTTTCTCTTCAAGGAAATATTGATAGAGTTCCCGTCCATCATCAACACTCATCAAACTATCGCCCTGGAAAAGAATTACACATACATCTTTTACATTGGGCTGGAGATATTTCTGACTAAAAATGATGTTGAAAGAGCGGATGGCGTTACGAATTTCTTCATTGCTCCGGTTCGGATTCAGAAGATTATGTTCAATCAACAATTCTAAAGAAGTGGCACTGAGATCAGCTAAGTTTTCTGCAAGGTCACGTCGATAAATTTCCATATTACTGGATAGAAGTGACGATGAGAAGCGATTGTTGATTACCGACAAACTCACCTGGAAAAATATCAAAACCACGATCAATGCCAGTAAATGCTGTAATTCAAAGTGGTAACTTTTTAGTTTTTTTATCAGATCAATCATTTGTGAGCTCCATATTTGGAATTCTCAAGTTCTTTGATCTTGTTAGTGGCTTTTTTTAGTGCATCTTCTACTGAAATCTCTTGCTTCAAACTGCTATTGATGGCATTGGAGACGAAGTCCGATTTTACTGTATAATTTGGAATGAAAGGGCGATAAATCCCGTTTTTCATCATCTCTCGAATTGTGGTCAAATAAGGGAAATCTTCAAGCAATTCTTCATCTTGGTACAAATCTGGTTTGATGGGAAGATAGCCGGCTTCCTGGAAAAGAATTTTTTGTGCTTCATCTGACAAAATGTATTTCAGGAAGAGAACAGATTCCTTTTTGTGTTTGGAATTTTTAGACAACATCAGGTTCCAACCACCAAAAACAGAAGTTTTGTTTTTGCCATGGAAATGAGGAACAGGTGCAATACCGATTTTATCTTTCAGTTCTGAACCACCGTCATAGTTGTCAATTTCTCGCAAAAAACCGGGCCAGCCACGAAAAAACGGAATATTCTCACTGATAGCGTGAGCATAGACTGCGCTTTCATCATAGCCAATCGATTCCCTGGGTACAATTTTATGTTTATAAATCAGATCGTATAAAAATTCGCAACTTTGAATCACTGCGGGATTTGTAAGGTTATCAAAGTATGTATCGATAATTGTAACATCTTTACTTCCAGTCAATTCCATGCAATTGCAAATCAACCCTTCATAATTGTATCCCTGAAATAAATACAATGGATTGTCATTTTTCAGACTGATTAATTCTTCCCAGGTAATGGAATTTAGGATTCGCTTTTCCAGATTTCCTGATGGATCAATTGAATTCACAAAATCTTTGCGATAAAACATCACACCAATATCTACATGAAGTGGAATGCTCACCCATTGATTGGCCTGATCTTCTGCTCGCAATGCTTCAGGAAGAATTTCCTTTCGTTCTGCTATTGATAGGTAAGGTTTGAGCGATTCTGCCCATTTTGCAAATCGTGATACGGAAATGCAATCTACTGTAAAAATATCGATTTTACTGTTTTTGTTTCGTAATGATCTTGCGATCAGTTCTTTACGCTCATTGGTTGTGAACTTTTCAAAGGGAAGGTGAATAGGGACAACTTCGATTTTGCCTTTATACTGCTGATTAAAATTTTTGATCATTTTCACATGGGCAGCAGTCATGTTGTCAGCAAAGTATATTTTGCTCACGTCGCTTTGCTTTTTTTTGAAATCAATCGGAATCTGATAAAAAAGTAGTGAAATTAAGATTGCTGTAATAACGATCAAAAATATTGTGGTATATCGTGACATTTTCCCTCTGAGTTAGTAAATCAGAATAATATAAGAAAATTGCCCACTAAACACACGAAAAAGACTAAAAATAAAAAATGAAAGTTAGTGTCTTTTAGTGTATTTCGTGGGCAAGAATGTTTATTTAGATTGAATTATTTTCATCCCCCGAATGATCGCTTTGTTTTCAAACTTATTCATATTTTCACAATCATGATCGTAAATCAAATTCACATGGTTCTGACCTTTATTTAAAGAAACTTTGATTGGTAAAGTCGTTCCAATTTCTTCCCAATTATCTGCACCACGTTGTGGCAAAATTAGTGGTTCAACTTCTTCACCATTTATAAGTAGTTTTCGAATAGCACATTTGTTACTTGTATTGATAGGACCGGCCCCATTACTATAATCAAAAAGTAAATAATAATCATCAATTTTTTCTGCTTCTATAGTGAATTTATCCAATTGAGATTTTGTGAAATCAAGTACCATATCTTCCATAGGTAGATCTAGTTTTGAATCAGTAACAATTACAGGTTCTGATAAGAAAGATTCAAGGCCATTCTTATCAATTGCTAAAACTTGGTATTCAGCATAAAAATCATCTGATTTAACTGAAAATTCAGTAGTGTTTGTCTCAACGATTTTTTTACCATCTTTCAAGATAGCGTATTTTCTTGCATTTTCTGCTGCTTCCCATACTAGGTTATCATCAATATGTTTTACAATTGGTGTTTCAGGAGAATATTGATTTTTCACGTAGTTGATTGAGCCGACATTTGAAATATCATTATTCATTGTAATTTCAATTGTATGATTGCCGACTAAATTATTTGGGATTTCTGTTGATTCCTGGACTTTGCCATCTAGTTTAAATTCCACTACTTTATCACCAAAACCATTTATTGAAATATCAAGAGTTGACTGATTATATCGAAAATCTTTCAGGCTGAAATTGCTTCCGTAATTTTCAGGAATAGCAGGAGAAAAAACTAATTTGTCAGACATATATTTCATACCGAAAAATATTTTGTAAATAGTGGTCAAATCTCCGGCAACACTCCAAAGTTGGCGTTCGGAATTGATTTCAGTTCCCATAAAATCACCAGTTTGTGCCACCATGTTTTCGTAATTTGACAAATACAAAGATGCCACTCTGTAAATTGATCCAAGTCCGTGTTCCATCGCTGCGAAATTGCCGCCATCCTTCGCTGCCAAAGTCCAGTATGCCACAACAAATGGCCAAATTCCATCATTATGGTAAGGTGGAATATTTGGAATTTGTGGGAAAATACAAGTAGGACCATAATTTATAACTGGCATGTTTGCGAGGGTGCTTTGTTTTTGAGATTCGTCAGCGATATCAAAAATGATACAAAGTGCTTCGCCCAAGGCTTCGGATTTTGGAGAAATACTCATGGAGTTTCTACCATAAAGATATTGCCCATAATATCCTTGCTCTTTTTGCCATAAATATTTGTTGATGGAGGATTTTACAGTTTCAGCCACTTGTTGATATTTACTGCCATCTTCACCAAGAAGTTCTGCCATTTCTGCCAAAATTCTAAAACATTCATAATAAAGAGCATTGGTTCCGAGATTCATGGATTTGTAGATATCTTTTGGTTCCATCCAACGAGGATAAGTTTGTTCACGCCAATCCAAAAATGATGATTCCCCACGAAATAGCCCAAATTCTTTATCATAAACAATTTCTAAATCAGTGTCTGCAGAATTTTTGATTACATTGTAAGCTTTGTCCAGCCACACTTCATCACCAGAGGACTTATAAACTTCCCATGCTGCTACCGCCCAAATCATTCTGTCAGAGGAAACTGGCCAGGATCCACCTGTTCCTGTATCCTGAATGATACGATCTTTATCCATTTTTTTTATCAAACTATTCATAGATACTTCAGGTTGAATTGCAGCCAGCGAAAGGATAATAGAATAGGAAATATCACGTGTCCAAACACCAGGCCACTTTGCTCCAGCCATAAAAGAATTATCGTTACGAATATCCAAAATCATTTCTTCGAGAGACATGTTGTAAAGTGAATTCAAGAGTGGAATATCGCACTGGAATTTTGGAAAGTAACTAAGGTCTTGTTCCAATTTCCAATGACTTGAAAATTGTGTATCATCCACAGTTTGAAATTTTGATATGTTGATTGTTACTTCGTAAATGCCATCTTTATCAGAATCCTGTAATTGGAATTTTGGCATATCGATCAGAGTTGAGAAATTCCAACTGAGTGGTAATGTGCTTCCGGCCACAAATACACCTTTGAAATCTTTTGCATAGAATTTTTCACCATTGTAAAGTATGAAATATCCAAGTTCTTCAAAATCTTTCAGCACGTTTCGCATATTACATTGGATTGTCAGTTCTACACTATTTTCCAGATAGTCATTTCGAAGTAGTTCATCATATTGTGCTTCCTTTGGATCAGCTTCTGAAAATGTGTATATCGGTGATATTTGCTTACCATTTTCAGGTGACAAAACAAGATGATGATCTTCACCAGGATGACGTTCATTGTCAGTTCCGTTAAGAGCAAATTTGAAATCCAGGACTTTTTTAGTCGGCATTTTGTAGGAACTGCGGAAGTTGGATTTCATTTCAGTATCAGAAATTACTGTTGCAGTGTGCTCTCCCTGAACCACTTTATCTTTGTAGATTGCAAATGTATCGTTTTTGTATATTTCCTGCGAGGAATTACATGACACTAGTGCAATTGTTAATACAATTAATAAAATTACTTTTCTCATAAAATCTCCATTATTTCTAAAATCTTCCAAATGGCTGGAAACCTTTGGAAGGGTCTGTTCTTTTTTAATACTTTTTGTAGAACAATTTTTCAAATTGTGTTTGATTTTTTTCGAAAGGGAAAAATCAATATTTCGATACTTGGTTTTTCAATATAAAATCAAATTTTCCTTTCGGATAAATTTGATAAACAAGTTAGAAACTTGCTCTACAATTCAACTTATTTCAATAAAATCATCTTGTCTGAAATCCTCTGTCCACTAAATTCTACCTGATAAAAATAAATTCCACTTGGCATCTGGCCAGATTGAAAATGATATTCATTATATCCTATATTTGCCTGTATTTTTTTATCTTTCACACAGTTTCCACAATTATCAAAAATCCTCAATTTCACAATTTGCTGTTGTGGTACATCAAATCGTATTTTTGTAGATGCATTGAAAGGATTTGGATAATTTGGTAATAATTGAAACTTTTCAGTATTTTGTATTTCATCTTCTATTGCTGTGGATTTTATATCATAATCAACAACAATCATGTCCCATATTTTCAAGGAATCCAAAGTGAATCGCAGTTCGTTTCCATTTTGTGAAAAATCAATAGGATTCATGGAAATGGATTCAAAATCCGGCGAACACAAGTAAACATTTTTAACCAACGAATCTGCTCTGAAAACTATAGGAATATCAAACTGTGTAGTTGGCATTTTTTGCATACCATTTGGATCACGCCAATCTAATGTTGTTATTCCGTAATGGTTAATAAAATGTAAAATATCCTTGTTGCCTTTTCGTCGGGCATTTACCCAAATTGTGTTCTTTTTTGAACTTTTGGATAATTCGTAACCATTTTCCCCAATTACTGCAGAAAGAAATGATTCCAGATTGTCCCGTAGCAGATTTTCATAAGCAGTGGCAAAATCATAATATTTTATCAATTTACCTTTTAATTCTGAGGAAGTTGATAAAGCGTCATAAGGGAAATACTCGCTACATAGCAGATGTTCTCCCAATTCCAAGTGTGCTCCACCATTTGAGAAAATCACTGCATCAGCCAGTAATACAGCTGGCGTATTCATGTAACTTCCATTGTAGTTTTTATTCACATAGGCTGCTAACACACTTTGCTTGTCTGCTTTATAAAAATAATTAGTATTAATCACATCAACCAAACCTGCGAATGTTGTTTTGCTCCAAACTTCTGTGTAAAGAAATTTCACTGGAGTTTGTGCAATATAATTTGTGGCGAATTGGTCTACAGCATTCATAACCAAAGGGACTTCCAGCAGTTCGTCCATTTTGTTGAGAAATCCTTTGAATCCACTGGCTTCCCAAATTGCATCGCCATTGTAAGTATATTTTGTTTGACCATTGGAACCCAGTTGATCCACATGCCAGCCATCAAAATCAAAAGCCTTGAATACATTTTCCATTGCATTGGCGATGTAATTTTGCCAGGTGGAATTGGTATGATCCATGACGTAGATATCACTGGCCCAGGAATCTGGTAAATCGTGCTTCACTGGATTTTGGTGTGTATTGTCATGGTACATTCGCCACATTTCGCTGACACCTTCAGAGTTTGCATCTTCAAAGGCCCCATAAAGCAGGTTGTAAGCCATAGCAGACATGTTTTTGTCATGAGCAGCATCAATGTAATTTTCAACGGTTTCGCGATAGATTGTGCGATTCGCAATATCTGGCCAGGTAGCATCAGGATTGGTTGGATTGCCAGCCAAAGGTTTGTGGTGTTTATAGTGCCAGTCGTAAAATTGCAATCCATTGATATGATGTCGATTTAGATTGTCGATTACCTGATCAATTTGTGATTGGAACATGGATGGAAATTTGGATAGAAATCCATAGCGTGGAAATCTTGTCCAATCGGAACTGACATCTACTGCGATTTCAGTTTGTTTATCACCATATTTTATAACAGCCAAATATCCAGTGAAATCTTGATCCGGTGCTGTCCATGTCCAATTGATTTCATTTGTAGCGACGAAAATTGTGGCTGAATCCACACAATTCCATAAATGATAGTATTTGATGTTCAATTGAGCAATGCTTGATATGTCATCAAGTTGTAATGTAAAATTGATTTCATCACCGGGATTGTAACAGGATTTATCGGTGGAAATTTCTGAAGAAAAGAGAACTGTTGTGATTATTATAAACGCAAATAAGAGTTTTTTCATTTATAGTGTATTGCGGATTTCAAATCCGCGTTCCTTATTTTATTGCTTGTTCCCAAATTTTATTTGGAAATGCATTAATTGGCGAAATTTCTATTCCGCGACTCACTTTATTATAGTTTTGACAAAACCAACCATTCCGAAGACTTTCAGTCATTCGGAAGGCTTTGTGTTATTCCTTCACTACGATCATTGTCCAATATTTCAAAGCAGGAATTGTAATCTTTCCTTTTTTTGATTTCAAGGGTTTCAATCTCATATCTTTGTTGTCTGGTGATGCAATATATATTTCTTTTCCATCGATATTTAACTGTATATCAGTCAATAATTCCGGTTCCGGACAAGTTCCTTTTGGATCACGCCAGTTCATATCAGTTGCACTGGTGAAATTGATCAAATGATAGATTGTATAATCATCAACTTTTCGTTGTGTTATCCAGATTTTACCTTTATCAGGTTTTGGAGAAAATGGATAATTGTTGCATGATATTGACAATTTTTCATCATGGCTATCTCTCAGTAAATTTTCATAAGCTGTAAGAAAATCATAATATCGAACCAGAGATTCATCCAATTGTTGGTCTATTTTTCGATTGCTATTTGGGAAATATTCATGAACCAGCATATGCTCACCAAGTTCCAAATGTGCTGCACCAGAAGCGAATATTACCGCATCTGTAAGTAAAATTCCAGGTGTGTTGAAATAACCTTCTTCATTGGCATTTTCATAATTCATATAAGCA
>Ga0070729_10002644_pt1 | contig 22591 bp, 20 predicted proteins | sample tdDd472_FD_66725 | JGI IMG/M metagenome (GOLD analysis project Ga0070729, IMG submission 66725) | Marine sediment microbial communities from the Atlantic coast under amendment with organic carbon and nitrate - tdDd47.2 | ecosystem: Environmental > Aquatic > Marine > Coastal > Sediment | place... | reverse complement strand
GCCCGCGCACGCGCGGGCGAGGATGCGCACATCCACCCACCGGGCGCCGACCCTGTCGGGAACACCGTGCGACGCCGACGTGTTGCACGACCGCACCCCGTTTGTCGCGCCCTGCCCCGGACCCCGTCATGCCCACGACGATGCGCGCGACGCTGCTCGTATTTGCCGCACTGCTCTTCGCCGCCCCTGCATCGGGGCAGACGCTGACGTCGATCGACGAGACGACCCTCGCCGAATCGCTGCCGTCGCGCCTCGACACGATCGCGCGACGGGTGAGCGAGGGGCAGCAGCGCCTGAACTTCGTGCCGGCGCGGCTGTCCGTCCCGGCGCTCGCCGGAGCGATCGACCGGCGTGACCCGGTGGGCGCATTCGAGGTCGTCCGCACCCAGTTCTCGTACGACCCCTACGAGGGAGCGATGCGCGGCGCCCGCGGCGCCCTCTTCTCTGCAGGCGGCAACGCCTTCGACCGTGCGCTGCTGCTCGGCGCGATCCTCGAGGAGCTCGGCTACGACTGGCGCCTCGTCACCGGCGAGCTGACCGACGAGCAGGCGATTGAGCTGCTCTCGTCGGCGTCCGAGCCCGGCGCCTGGCGCGGCCTGGACGTGCCGGACACCGTCCGGGCGTGGCGCCCGGCGACCGACACGCGGCACCGCACCGCCGCTCGCAGCCACGCGTGGGTGCAGGCGCGGGTCGGCGGCGAATGGATGGATCTCGACCCGACGTGGCCCGGCATCGAAGCCGGCGAGCGCATCATCGAGCCGGCGCGGACCTTCGACAACGGCGACCTGCCCGACGCCTTCGTGCAGCAGGTCGAGATGCGCATCTACTACTCGACCAGCGGCACCGACGGCGGCCAGGTGCTGCGGTACGAGGACCGCGTGAGCGACCTCGGATACCGCAACCTCACGCTGCGCATGCGTCGAGTGCGCGACGGGTACATCCCGGAGCTCGAGGTCGTCGGGGAGACGATCGAGGGCACGATCATCCGCGACGGCGGCATCGAGCGGGTGTGGATGGAGATCTTCTTCCGCCTGGGGAACGTCGAGGACCGCATCGAGCGCGACCTGTACCGCGCCGACAGCCAGGTTGACCTCTTTCAGGTCGACGACTCGGTGTACTCGCTCGTGATGCTGCCCGGCTTCGTCGGCCCGGACTACTACCGCGCCGTGCTCTTCGCCTTCCTCGACGAGCTCGCCGGCGGTGCGGGTTCGGCGAACTCGGCGGCCGGCGCCGTCGAGCCGAACGCCATCGACTCCGAGCCGGGCACGGCGGTGTCGGGCGTCCTCGAGACGACGCTGCCCATCGCCCTTGGCCTCTCGTCGCTCACGTTCGCTCACGTCAGTGATGAGGTCGCCCTGCAGATGGGCGCCCGGCTCGGCGTGCGGCCGTTCTACGACCGTCCGCGCGTGCTCATGACCGGCGCGTTCCGCTCGCGGGATCAGCTCTCGTACCAGATGGACCTGCGGCAGAACGCGATCGACGTGCTGCCGCTCGATGGCGTCCCGCGCACCGCCGCGCAGGCGCTGCAGGCGTTCCGCGGCCGCTTCGACTCGCAGCTCGAAGGCACCGTGCTCGCCGCGATGACCGGCGTGCCGGCGCTGACCACGGACGAGGTGATCGAGCGTGCCGGCGACGTCTCGCTGCGCACGATTCACCTCGGCAACGTCTCGCGTCTGCCCGAGACGTCGTACTCGCCCGAGGCCCAGGCGCGCATCGCCGACGACGTCAGCGGCGCCGGCCACGTCTGCATCACGACCCCGAACCCGGTCGACGTCGGTGGGCTCGGGCTCACCGCCTGGTGGCGCCTCGAGCCGGCCACCGGCGCCCTTCTCGGTGTGTCCGAGACCGGCGCCCACGAGGGCCTCGCGGCGCTGACCGGTCAGCCGGAACCGTCGTCGGACGCGGCCGTGAACACCCCGCTCTTCTTGATGGACCGCATCGCGACCCTGCTCGATGGGGTCACGACGACGAGCCTCGGTGTGGCGACCCGCGAGGTCACGTTCGAACGGGTCATCTGCGACGCGCGCTGTGACCTGCCCGAGATCGCCGCGGGTTCGTGTGGCGGCGATGCGCCCCTCGGGCGCTGTCTGCGCGGTACGACGAACTCGAGCTCGGACATCCTGCAGATGAGCGCGAACTGCGCGTCCCTCGTCGAGCCGCTCATGTGCGGCGCGACCGCGATGTCGGCCGTCATGGACGGCGCCGTCACCATCGACACGGCCGCCGAACCGTCCGGTGGTCCATGGGGGCGCTCGCTGCCTGCGCTGTCGACCGCGGCGTGCGTCTGCCGCTGACCGACGCGCCCACAGGCCCTGCCGAGCCCGGCCGAGTCAGGCGGGCGCTGGGCCCTCGGGGCCGGGCGTGGCGCGATGGGCGCCGCCAGCATCGTACGCGGCAACGAAAGCGAACGACGCCGTGGCCGCATCGAAGCGAAAGAGTCGCGCCCCGTCGGCGGTGCCTTCGCGCACGCTGACGACGAGGTGCAGCACCCCCGGGTTGCGCTCGACGATGGCGCCGTCGGCGTCGGTCACGACCGCAGAGTCGTGGTCGCCCTTCGAGAAGTACGCGCCGACGTCCGGGTGCGAGTGAAAGATCACCCGCGGCGTGTGACCGGCTCGCGCGGCGCGGAGCCACGGCTTCATGTCCGGCTCGAACCAGTCCGCGCCGCCGCGCGGGTACGCCTCGGGGTCCATCTCGTGCAGCTGCTGGGCGCGGTTTCGCGTGGGCAGGACAACGAGCTCGCCATCCTGCTCGAACACGAATCCGCACCCCTCGTGCGGGTATGCCGGTTCGACGGCGCGGTAGATCTCGGGCAACAGCCCGGCGGACGCGAGGCGTTCGGCGAGGTTGGTCACGATCGGCTCCGCGGTGGCGCGATGTAGCGGTCGGCGTGGTCGCAGAAGATGCAGACAACGACGCCCTCGTCGAGCTCACGCGCGACCTGCAGCGCGCCAGCGAGCGACGCGCCGCTCGACCAGCCGACGGCCAGACCGTCGAGCCGCGCGACCGTTTCGGCGGCGTCCCAACCGTCCTCGGTCGTGATGGGCAGCAGTCGATCGTGCGCCGACCGATCGTAGATCGGCGGGACGATGCTGCTCGCCATGTGCTTGAGGCCTTCGAGCCCGTGAAACCCGGCGTCCGGCTCGACGGCGACGACCTGAATCGATGGGTCGAACCGCTTCAACCCTCGCGACGTGCCGACGATTGTGCCGCTGGTGCCGAGCCCTGCGACGAAGTGGGTCACGCGGCCGGCGGTGTCGCGCCAGATCTCCGGCGCGGTGGTGCGCTCGTGTGCACCGGGATTCGACGGGTTGGCGTACTGATCGGGGTAGTAGTACCGCCCCTCGGTGTCCTCGGCGACGATGCGTTTCGCCAGACGGATTGCGCCGTCCGAGCTCTCGAGCGGGTCGCTGTAGATGATGTCCGCCCCGTACGCCTCGATGATGTCCTTGCGGGCCTGCGAGACGTTCGACGGCATCACGAGGGTGACCGGTACGCCGAGTGCCGCACCGAGCATCGCGTAGGCGACGCCGGTGTTGCCGCTGGTGGAGTCGATGAGCGTGCGCCCGTCGGCGAGGTCGCCCCGTTCGAGTGCGTCGAGCAGGATCTGCCGCGCGGCCCGGTCCTTCACCGAGCCGCCCGGGTTGAAGTACTCGAGCTTCGCGTACACCTCGACCCGGTCGCTCAACCCCGCGGTGACGCCGCGGAGCCGGACGAGGGGCGTGTTGCCGACGAGTTCGACCACCGACGGCCAGAGCTCGAGCGGCCGCACCGAGGCGTCGACGGCCGAGGCATCGGCGTTCATCGTCCGCCAGCGATCGCCGGGACGATGCTCACGTCGTCGCCGGACTCGAGGGTCGTCTCCAGCCCGTCGAGAAAGCGGATGTCCTCGTCGTTGGCGAAGAGGTTCACGAACCGGCGGACCTTGCCGTCGGTACCGACGATCTGGCCGACGAGGTCCGGGTGGGCCTCACGAAGTCCGTCGAGGACGCCACCGACGGTCGACGCTTCGACCTCGATGGTCTCGGCGCCGGAGGCGAGCTTGCGGAGCGCGGTGGGGATGCGAACGAGGATGGCCATGGGGGACTCCGTGGGCGCGGTCGCGCCGGGTCAGGGACGGGTGAAGCTGGACGTTGGAGCGGTCGAATGACGGGGGGACGTGGTCACCACCATCCGAGGTAGCGGTGCCCGCCTTCGGGGATGATACCGACGACGTGCTCGTCGCCGCCGAGGGCGAGGTTCACGGTGCGATCGGTGACTTCGGCGCCGACCGGGCTGACGAGCAATCCTTCGCGGTGCCCCATCTGGGTGCGGCGTGCCGCGGCCGTGCCGAAGAGCGGTCGCGCGCGCTCGTCGTCGTCGCGAATCCACGACACGGGAGCGCCGAGCGCGGTCGAAGCGGCGTCTCGATCGACCCCGTAATCGACGGCAACCCACCGCGCCGGCAGCCCACCGAGCTGGGTCTCGACCTCGGCGCGAATCACACGCAGCGCAGACAGGTGCGCCCGCACATCGCGACGCTCGAGCTCGATGGCGCCGCCCAGGACGTGGTCGCGGATGGCATCGGTCACGGCGAGTCCGTCGCGGACGCGCCGCACGTCAGCGCCGAACCTACGGACGAGGTCGACGACCCGTCGTGGCGCGTCGCGATCCATGAAGACGTGCACGGTGAGACCGCGGGCGGCGGCCTGCTGCGCGACGGACACGGTCCACGCCGACGCGCCCTCACAGACGATCGCGCCGGACTCGACCGCGTCGAGCTGCAGGCGGGCGACCCGGTCGAAGAACGACCCGCCCGGGCCCATGCCCTCGTGCTTGACGTGGGCGTGCCCGTCGCCGGACCGCTGCAGCGTCAGCAGCGGCGTGCGCCCGACCAGTTCGGACACGGCAGACAGGCGCGGGCGTCGCCCGCGGACCTCAGATGACCCAGCTGAAATCGGCATCCGACTCCCTCCGAAGCCCGAGTGCGTCCCCCTTCGCGGCGAGGTCGCTCAACGTCACGCCGTCGAGCACGGACTCGATGCCGGTGACGAGGTCGCCCCACACCGCGGCAGTCACGCACTTCGACGTGACCGCGTCGGACTTTGCCTCGCGTCCCGACTCGAGCGCGACCGAGAGCGTCTCGTCGAGGGGACCCTCGATGGCGCGCACGACGTCGCCGACCGTCACGGACGCGGGGCTGCGGCGCAGAAAGTACCCGCCGCTCGGCCCGCGCTTGCTGCCGACGAGCCCGGCGGCCTTCAGGTCCTGAAAGATCTGCTCGAGGAACCGCGGCGGCACCTCTTCGCGCTCGGCGATGGCGTCGACCTTCGTCGGGCGTCCCATGCTGTGGAACGCGATGTCGAAGAGCGCCCGCAGGGCGTACACGGTTTTGGAGCTGATTCGCATGGCGGCCATTGTTGACGGCTACGGTCAACAATTATGGCCGCCCTCGTGTCAGGATCAAGGGGCGGCAGGTCGAACGCGGTCGGTCTTCCAGATCCGGACGCCGTCGCGGACCTCGATATGCGCGATGGCCACGAGCTCTTCGTCCGGTGATCCGAAGCGAACCAGCGCGCCGTCCTCGAAGGGCGCGTCGTCCGCGGGCAGCTTGCGCCCGTTGCGGACGTGGACCACGTCGTCGACGGTCAGCGTGATCGCCGGCAGCGCCGCGAGCGCATCCCACGGCCGCAACCACGGAGCGCTGTCGACGTCCTCGCGCAGCGCATCCAGCGAAATGCAGGCGTCGAGCCCATGCGCGCCCGCAGCGGTTCGTCGCAGCGCCGACAGGTGGCCGCCGCATCCGAGCGCTTCGCCGATGTCGCGGGCGAGGCTGCGAATGTACGTGCCCTTCTCGACGTGGGCCGAGACGAGCAGCTCGTCGCCATCGATGCCGTCCAGCGTGAGCTCGTGCACAGTGACGCGGCGGGCCGGGATCTCGACGGTCTCGCCGCGCCGCGCGCGCTTGTGCGCCCGCTCGCCGTCCACGTGCAGCGCCGAGAACGTCGGCGGCACCTGGTCGATCGGGCCCCGGAACCGGTCGAACACCGCTTCGAGCGCGTCGCGGTCCAGCGACGGCACCGGCCGCGTCTGCAGCACGTCGCCCTCGGCGTCGTCGGTCGTCGTCGACTCGCCGAGGCGGATCCGTCCGTCGTAGCGCTTGTCGTCAGACGTCAGAAACGGGACGAGCCGGGTGCACCACCCGACGCAGACGACGAGCACGCCGGTCGCCATCGGATCGAGCGTGCCGGTGTGGCCGACCCGCTTCGTCCGGGTCACGCCCCGCACGACACGCACGACGTCGAACGAGGTCATGCCGGCGGGCTTGTCGATGCACAGCACGCCGTCGAATCCGCCACCGGTTCGCGAGCTGCTCACGGGGCGTCGAAGGCCGCGATGAGCGCCTCGAAGAGCTGCTCGCGCACCTCGGCGGCGGTGCCTTCGACGCGGAACCCGGCGGCGTTGCGGTGCCCGCCGCCACCGAAGCGCGCGGCGATCGCCGACACGTCCATCGTGCCGCGGGACCGCAGGCTGACGCGGCACGGCTCACCGCCGATGTCCGTGACCTGCGCCGCGATCTCGACCCCGCGGATCGAGCGCGCGTGGTTCACGAATCCGTCGGCGAGGTCTTCGGTCGCGCCGCTGGACGCGAACATCTCGGGCGTGACCGCGATGACCGCGAGGCGGCCGCACGGCGACCGCTCCATCCCGCGCAGGGCCTCGCCGAGCAGGCGAACCCGTGCCTCGGGCTGGTTCTCGTACAGGTTGCTCGCGATGTCCCAGACGCTGATGCCGGTGCGCAGCAGCGCGGCGCTGACCTCCATCGCGCGCCACGTCGTCGCGTCGTAGCGGAACGACCCGGTGTCGGTGTGCATGCCCGCGAACAGGCAGCGTGCGAGCTCGGGGGTGAGCGGGACACCCGCTGCGACGGCGAGCCGGTACACCAGCTCTGCGGTCGCCGCGGCCTGCTCGTCGTGGACGAGCACGTCTGGGAAGTCGCGGTCCACCGTGCGGTGGTGGTCGAGGCACACGATGGTGCCGCCCCACCCCGCGTCCGGGAATGCACCGCCCACGCGCGGCTTCGACGAGCAGTCGACGATGACCGTCACGTCCGGCGGCGTCGCCACCGTCGGGACGACGCGATCGGCGCCGGGCAGAAAGCGCAGCTCGACCGGGACCGGGTCGACGTTGAACCGCGTCACCTCGAGACCGAGGGCCTCGCACACGAGCGCGACCCCCAGCGTCGACGAGATCGCGTCGCCGTCCGGGTTCTCGTGCCCGGTGACGAGCACGTGCGAGGCGCCCTTCAGAACGTCGACCGCCGCAGCGAGAGCTTCGGGGACGCCATCCGGGTCCCACGACAACGCCCGCGGCGTCACGGTCTCAAGCATCGGTCGTCTCGACGTCCGACGGCGACTCGTCATCGGATGCACCGCCCTCGCGTTCGCCGTCCGCATCGGACGACTCCGACGGCACGACCTCGGCGAGCAGCGCGTCCATGCGCCGGCCGCGGTCGATGGACTCGTCCCACACGAAGTCGAGCACCGGCGTGTACCGGAGGTCGAGCTCGCGTGAGATCGTCCCGCGGAAGTACCCGGACGCCCGCTCGAGGGCCCGAGCGACGCCCTTGCGGGTGCGCTCGGTGTCCTTCTCGGGGTCGAGCACGACCCAGTACACTCGTGCGTGCTGCAGGTCGCGGCTCAGCGCCACGGCCGTGATCGAGACGAGCTGCAGCCGGGGGTCGGACACATCGCGCAGCAGCGTCTCGGCGAGCACGCCGCGGATCTGGTCTCCGACCCGATCGGAGCGCTGGTAGCCCTTCATGCCCGGTCCGTCGTCAGAGGGTCGCCGCCGTCTCGTTCATGCGGAAGCATTCGATGACGTCCCCGACCTTCACGTCGTTGAAGCGTTCGACCGAGAGACCGCATTCGAAGCCGGTCTTGACCTCCTTCACGTCCTCCTCGAAGCGGCGCAGCGACGAGATCGTCGACTCGTACACCACGATGCTGTCTCGGACGACGCGGCACTGGCCGTTCCGCTCCATGTGCCCCTCGGTGATCATGCAACCAGCGACGGTGCCGACCCGGGGGATGCTGAAGATGGCGCGGACCTCGGCCTTGCCGAGCAGCTCTTCGACGTACACCGGCTCGAGAAGGCCGGTCATCAGGTCCCGCACCCGGTCGATGATCTCGTAGATGATCGAATGGGTGAAGATGACGATGCCCATATTGTCGGCGGCGGCTTGCGCACGCGACTCGGGACGCACGTTGAACCCGATGATGACCACGCCGACGTCTTCGCCGCTCGAAGCCGCGAGGTTGACGTCGTTCTCGGTGATGCCACCGACGGCCTGGTGCACGATGCGCACCTTGACCTCGTCGGTCGCGAGCTTGACGAGCGCCTGCGACAGCGCCTCGACCGAGCCCTGCACGTCGCCCTTCACGATGACCTTCAGCTCCTTGAGCTTGCCGGCCTTGATGAAGTCCGCGATGCCCTCGAGGCCGCCGGTCGCGGCGACCGACTGGGCCAGCTCGACCTGCTTGTTTTGAGCACCGATGTGCTCGGCGATGACCTTCGCGTCCTTCTCCTCGCGGACGACGTAGAAGGACTCGCCGCTCGTCGGGACGCCGTTGAGACCGGTGATCTCGACCGGGGTCGACGGACCCGCGGAGTCCGAGCGCTTGCCGTTCTCGTCGGTCATCGTACGGACGCGGCCGAAGTACTGACCGATAACGACGGTATCGCCCTGCTTGAGCGTACCCTGCTGCACGAGCACGGTGGCGACCGGACCGCGACCGACGTCGAGCTTCGATTCGACCACGAGGCCTTCGGCCATCCGGTCGGGGTTCGACTTCAGCTCGAGGACCTCGGCCTGCAGGTTGATGCTCTCGAGCAGCTCGTCGATGCCCTGGCCGGTCAGCGCGCTCGTCTCGACGAAGAGGGTGTCGCCACCCCACTCCTCGGGCACGAGCTCGTACTCGGTGAGGGCCTGCTTGACGCGCTCGGAGTTCGCCCCCGGCTTGTCGATCTTGTTGACCGCAACGATGATCGGCACGCCCGCATCACGCGAGTGATTGATCGCCTCTGCCGTCTGCGGCATCACGCCGTCGTCCGCCGCGACCACGAGGACCACGAGGTCCGTGGCCTGCGCACCACGGGCACGCAGCGCGGTGAACGCTTCGTGACCCGGCGTGTCGAGGAACGTGATGTCGCCGCTGTCGAGGTGGACGCTGTACGCACCGATGTGCTGCGTGATGCCACCCGCCTCGCCAGCCGCGATCGTCGTCTCGCGGATCTTGTCGAGCACCGACGTCTTGCCGTGGTCGACGTGACCCATGACGGTGACGACCGGCGGACGCGAGATCTGCTTCTCCGGATCGTCGTCGTACTGCGGCAGGTACTTGTTGATGTCGAAACCGACCTGCTCGATCTTGTAGCCGTACAGCTCGGTGAGCAGCTCGGCGGTCTCGTAGTCGATCGTCGTGTTGATGTTCGCGCCCTTCATGCCGAGCTCGAACATCAGCTTCATGGCCAGCTCGCCGGCCTTGATGGACATCTGCTGGGCGAGGTCACTCAGGGTGATCGCCTCTTCCATCTTGACGACGCGCTTGTGCTCGGCGGCCTGCGTAATGCGCGGCTGCTGCGGAGCGCCACCGCCCATGCCCTTCTTGCCCTTCTGACGCCGGCGCGAGCCGGTGTACAGGTTGCGGCTTTCGACGACACGACGGCCCTTCTTCTTGTTGCGGCGATCGGGGCGGTCGGCGCGCACGGGGCCGGGGCCGGGCACCGGCTTGTCCCGCATGCGCTCGGACAGCTGCTCCTGGCTCACCATACCGACGACGCGCGCACCGCCACGACCCGTGCGGGCCTGGGCCTGCTGGTCGGCTTCACGACGCGCGAGCGCGGCCATCTCCATCGGAGACGGCGTCGACGGCAGCGCCGCCTCGTCGGTCGTGTGCACCGTGGCGAACCGGCTGCGGGCGGGCGACGCGGTCGCATCCGCGCGGGACTCGACGGGCTCGTCGACCTCCTCGGCCTCGGCCACGACCGGCTCGCTGCGGGTGTGCACCGTCGCGAACCGATTCCGACGTACGGGGGCTTCGGCCTCCGGCTCGGTTTCGGCGGCAGCGGGCTCCTCGACGGGAGCCGCTTCGGCGGGTGCTTCGGCAGCCACGGGCTCCTCGACGGGAGCCGCTTCGGCGGGTGCTTCGGCAGCCACGGGCTCCTCGACGGGGGCCTCGGCCGGCGCTTCGACTTCGGGCTTCGGCGTGACGACCGTCGCAAACCGATCCCGGCTGCGACGCACCACACCCTCGTCCGCGGCCGCGGGGGCCGGGGCTTCCGCAGGCGCCTCGGCGGCGACAGCGGCTTCGTCCGATTCTTCTTCGCGATCTGGCACCGGACCGACGTCTTCGACGCCGTCCTCACCGCCCACGACCTTGCGCCGGCGAGACCGGCGACGAATGACGCCCGAGCGGAGCACCTTCTCTTCGGCCGAGCCGCCCGAGCCGTCCGCCATGCGGCGGCGCAGCTCGTCGATCTGCTCGTCGGTCAGAACGGTAAGGTGATTCTGCACCTTGAACTTCAGGCCGAGGGAATCGATCCGCTCGGTCAGTTCGGCGCTGCTGATGTCCAGCTCTCGGGCGACTTCGTAGAGACGCTTCGACATGTGCTCTCCCAGACGGTCCCGCAAAGGGTCAATGCCCCGTGGCGGGCGTCTCTGTGTTCGACCGGTCAGACCGGTCTTCGATCCCGGCAGACGCGCTGCCGGGGTCCTCGTACTCGTTGATTCCCGTCTCGTCGAGTCCGCTCAGCCATTTCCCCCAACGACCGAGGTCGTCCGAGAAGACCGAGCGCGCCACGACGACGACACTCACGAACTCGCGGCCAAGGGCCGCTCCCAGATCTTCACCCTGTGCGGCGGTCAACATCGGCACGCCCTTCCGGCGGGCCTGTTGTGTGAACTTCCGTGACCCCGAGGGGCCTGCATCGGCGGCCAGGATGACCAGGCCGGGGCGCTTTGCGAGCGCTTCGGTGGCCGCGGCCTGCCCGATCCCGAGCTCGCCAGCGCGGCAGGCGAGACCGAGGCGATCGAAGAAGGCGCGGCGGCCCTGCTCGACCATGCGCGCCACGAGCGTGTCGACGTCCATGCGCCCGACCTGCCCGCGAAACGCCCGCTGGAATCCACCCTGCCGAACCGCCGCTCGAACGGCCGCTACGGTCGGACGGGTCCACGCGGACCGTCCGCCGAGCCGCTTCGAGCGACCGGTCCAGTCCGGCCACGGGGTGCCGTCGGGACCAACGAACCAGCGAACCAGTTCGTCCCGATCGCGCACCTCGCGGGCCCCTGCGTCAGTGCGACGCGGGGTATGGCCGGTGGCAGGCGTCATCCCTCGGTGGTCTCCTCTTCGGTGGTTTCGGCGGCCTCAGCGGACTCGCCGTCGTCGCCGGCCTCCTCGCCAGCGCTCTGCTCGTCCATCTCGGCCTGAGCATCGGCCCAGCGCTCGGCGATCTCCTCGAGGAAGTCCTCGCGCTCGTCGGCGTGGTCCTCCTCTTCTTCGTCCGAGAAGCGCTGCTGCTTGAGCCACTTGGCCGCCGCGGCGAGAACCTGCTTCGCCTTCTTCGCGTCGATGCCCGACAGGCCGGCCATGCGGTCCGGGTCGTCCTCGAACGCGAGGTGGATCGGCTTCGTGTAGCCCGCGTCGTAGAGCGCACGCGCGACCGCCTCACCGACACCACGGACGGACTGCAGCTCCTGACGGTCGAGGTCTTCCTCGGTCATCGGGGCGTCGTCTTCCGGGGTCGCGACGAGAGACGTCGCGGCTTCGATGATCAGGGCGGCGGATTCGTCGTCGAACCCGGGCAGCGCCGAGATCTCGCTCACCTCGGACAGCGAGATGTCCTCGAGCTTGTTGTAGCCGAGGGCGAAGAGCGTATCGATGCGCGACTCGGTCACGCCCTCGAACTCGAGCAGCTGGGCCCGCGCCTCGTCCATGAGCTGACGCAGGCGGCTCTCGGAGTAGATCTCGAGGTTCCAGCCGGTGAGCTGCGCCGCGAGGCGGACGTTCTGACCACCGCGACCGATCGCGAGGGACAGCTGGTCGTCCGGCACCACGAGCTCCATCGAGACGCGGGTCTCGTCCACGAGCACCTTCGCCACCTGTGCGGGGCTGATGGCGTTGCAGACGAAGCGCGCCGGGTCGCTGTGGTAGGGCACGATGTCGATCTTCTCGCCGCGGAGCTCCTGCACGACCGACTGGACGCGGCTGCCGCGCATACCGACGCAGGCGCCGACCGGGTCGACGTCGCTGTCGGTGGAGTACACCGCCACCTTCGAACGGACGCCGGGCTCACGAGCGACGGCGACGATCTTGACGATGCCCTCGTAGATCTCGGGCACTTCCTGTTCGAAGAGCTTGATGACGAGGCCAGGATCCGTGCGGCTCAGGATGACCTGCGCGTCGCGAGCCGCGCGGACGACGTCCTTCACGAAGCCCTGGATCCGGTCGCCGGGTCGGTACGACTCGCGACGGGTCTGCTCGGAGTGCGGCAGCAGCGCATCGGTGCGACCGAGGTCGACGATGATGTTGCCCTTCTCGAACCGGCGCACGATGCCCGTGATGAGCTCGTTCTTCCGGTCCTTGAACTCTTCGTAGATGATCTGGCGCTCCGCCTCGCGGACGCGCTGGATGATGACCTGCTTCGCGGTCTGGGCGGCGATGCGGCCGAACGTGCGGCGCGCCGACTCCAGATTCAGCAGCGTGCCGTACCGGCGGTCCTGCTCGCGCGCTTTGTCGATCTGCTCTTCCCGGTAGTACAGCGGGAAGAGGAGCTCGTCGCCCGACTCGGCGTTCGGATCGATGTGCTGGCGCGCCGCCTCCGTACTGATCTCCCGGTACGGATTCTCGACGTCGTCCGCGACCGTAATGATCAGAAAGAGCTCGATCTCACCGAGGTCCTCGTTGAACTGGGCCTCGATGTCGCGCTGTTCGCCGAACACCTTCTTCGCCGCCGTCTTGAGGGCTGCTTCGAGGGTCTCGACGAGCACTTCCCGGTCGAGGCCGCGGTCGCGACCTACCTGCTCGATCACCGCGTTCAGATTCATCATGATGATTCCATCTCGTACGTCTCAGCGCTTCGACCCACCGGCCTTCGCGCCCTGACGTGCCTTGCCCGAACCCTTTTTCGGCTTCGGGCCACCGTCGTAGATCGAAAAGTCGAACACCGTGCGGACCCGCCGAAGCCGGTCACGCTCTACCTCTACCATCGTGCCCCCGTCGACTTCGATCGACAGGGTGTCCGGATGCACCTCGCGGAGCACCCCTTCGGCCACCGCCGGCTCGTCCCCGAGGGGGCGAACCACGGCGCGCACCCGCTCGCCCAGATAGCGCGCGAAGTGTGCGTCGGTCACGAGGTCGCGCTCGATGCCCGGGCTCGACACCTCGAGGTGGTACTCGAACGGCACCACGTCTTCGACGTCCAGCAGGTATCCGAGCTGCTTCGAGACCTTCGTGATCTCGCCGATCGTCACGCCACTGCCCGGCTCGCTGTCCCCTGCACGGTCGAGGAAGACCTTGATCTTGCGTCCACGGCCACCGGCCGAGTGCACCTGCAGATCCCACAGCGACAGCTCCAGCTCGCCCAGGATCGGGTCGAGCAGGTCGCGGATGCGGGATTGCAGAGGGGACGAAGCGGTCATCGAATCGGCATGTTCGAGAGAGTGCGGGGCCGCTGCGGCGGCAAAAACGAAAACGGACGCCCGGCCGGGGACCAGAACGTCCGAACTTCGGATGCTGCTGACACCTCGGTCGCCCACAGCCCGGGACAAGCACCGCGCGAGGCGGTGTGCAGGGCGGCGTCGGGACACGTACGACCCGTCGCCAGCGGGCGAGCGGCGGGAACCTACCAACGCAATCACGCGATGGCAAGCCGTGTTCACCCCCGCCGAATCATGATTCGCGGTACCCCAGTGTTCTCGCGCACTCCCGTGTCATTGCGCGATCGGCATTGGACGCGTGGGTTCGGCCCTCGCGCCCGGGATTCGACGCGCGAACGCACCCCCGAGCACGATCAGCGGCCGATCCGTCGGTGGTGCAGCGCCGGGATCCGCGCGCGGGCCTCGTCGACGGCCGAGGGTTCCAGGGTAGCGAGCACCATGCCCTCGTCCCCGCCGCCGCAGCTCGCCACCACCTCGCCCCAGGGGCTCACGGCGAGCCCGTGGCCCCACGACTCGCGCCGCCCGTAGTGCCGGCCGACCTGGGCCGACGCCACGACCCACGACAGGTTCTCGATGGCGCGCGCCCGCAGGAGCACGTCCCAGTGCGCTGCGCCCGTCCGAAACGTGAACGCCGCCGGCACGAGCAGCAGGTTTGTGCCGGCCGCTGCGTGCGCGCGATAGAGCTCGGGGAACCGCAGGTCGTAGCAGATCGACAGCCCGATGGACCACCCGCGCCACGCGACCTGCACCGGCGTCGCCGGGCCCGCGCAGACCGAGTCCGACTCGCGAAACGCGGTGTCGTCGGCGACCTGCACGTCGAAGAGGTGCATCTTGCGATACACCCCGGCGATCTCGCCCTGCTCGTCGATGAACACCGACGTGTTGTAGCTGTGCGTGTCGTCCGGGCCGGTCTCGGCGAACGACCCCAGCGCGATGGCCACGCTGTGCCGCTGAGCGAGCGTGCGCAGCTCGGTGACCTGACGCCCGTCGAGCGGCTCGACCGCCGCGAGCCGCGCGCGATCCGGCGCCAGCAGCGGCGCATTCTCGGGCAGCGTGACGAGGTCTGCGCCCTGCCCCGCCGCCTCTTCGACCATCGACGTGATCGACGCCAGGTTCTCGGCGACGTCGTCCGTCGAGTTCATCTGCCCGACGGCGACGGTCAGCCGTGGCCTCACGACCCCTCGCCGAGGTCGTAGATCCGGACGTTGTCGAAGCGGACCGGGGCGTCCCAGTCGTTGAACCCGAACCCGTCGTGGCCTTCGCCGGTCAGCGGGGCTGCGTCGTCGTAGGTCAGGAAGTGCTCGCCATCGACGTACCACCGCAGCCGCTGGTCGGTGCGCACGATCGCGAACCGGTAGGTGCGCTCGGGCACGACGCTCCAGTTCTCGGCACCGACGAGGCGGTCGTCGCCGTGCTCGTCGAGCCGGGCGATGATGTTGAGCTGGTTGCTCCAGCCGCCGAAGATCCCGATGTAGCCGGACTCGTGGGTCTGGCCGTCGGTGAAGACCTCGAACTTGAGGTCACCCTCTTCGGACAGGCTTCGGGCGTCGAATTCGATGCGCACGGCGTCCGGCAGCGGCTGCTGCAACCACAGGCCCGCGTTGCGTGCGCCAGCGACGGCGATCTCACCGTCGACGATCGTCCAGGTGTCGCTCTCGGTCGCCCAGTCGTCGCCGATCGCCTCGCGCTCGAAGTCGTCCTCGAACACGAGCGTGCCCCCTTCGAGCCCCGCGGGTGCGGCGCTCGGCGGCGGCGGTGCGTTGCCCGACCGGCAGGCCATGAGGCCGAGCGCAGCGAGCGCGATCATCCCGCCGTGGCGCATCATTCCGCGTCCCCTCCGAACCCCTGGCTCGTGTAGGGGTGCGCGACGCCGCCGAGGGTCTTTTCGGGCCCGGGCAGGTCGTTGAGGTCACGGATGACGGCGGTGAGCGTCTGGATGAAGTTCCAGAGCAGCTTCACGGCGAGGACGGAGTCTTCGCGCAGCAGCTCGTAGAAGTCGTCCCGCGTGACGCGGATCAGCAGCGAGTCCTTCGTCGCGGTGACCGACGCCGACCGCGGCCGGTTGTCGATGAGCGCGATCTCGCCGAAGTGACGGCCGGGGTTGAGGACCGAGATCTCCTGCTCGCCCCGGTGCACCACCGCGCGACCGTCGACGACGACAAAGAGCGCCTCGCCCGGGTCGTTCTCGCGGATGATCGGCGTGCCCTCGGACACCTCGACCAGCCGGCAGATCTGGATGAGCTTGAGCAGCTCGCTGAACGACAGGTACTGAAAGAGCGGGATCTGGCGCAGCGTCTTCAGCGTGAGCCGAATCCGCATCGTCTTCTCGGTCTCGTGCGCGTCCTTCACGAAGATGGTGCACACGGTGATGTTGTCCGAGCCGCCGCACTTGTTCGCGTAGGCGATGAGATCGTCGGTCACCGACTCCGGCTCGCTGTGCTGCAGGAACCCGGCGAGGTCGAAGTCCTCGAAGTAGTTGTGCAGCCCGTCGCTGCACAGCAGGAACACGTCGCCCGGCAGGACGTCGAGCTCGAGGGTGTCGACCTCGACGTTCGGGTACACGCCGACCGCGCGGGTCAGCGCGTTCATGTGACGCACCTTGTTGCGGTCCTCGGGCTTGATGCGCCCGGCGCGGATCATCTCGTTGAGGATCGTGTGGTCCGCGGTGACCTGGTGCACCTGGTCGTTGCGCAGCAGGTACAGGCGCGAGTCGCCGACATGAGCGACGTACGCGCGCCCGGCGGCGAGGAAGAGCAGCGACAGCGTCGTGCCCATGCCCCGCTGCTCGGGGTTCGCTTCGGCCCGCTCGTGGATCGCCCGGTTCGCCTCGGTCACCGCGGCGCCGAGCAGGTCGAGCACCCGCCGGCGGCTGTCGCGGTCGTCGGCCATGGCCGCGCGACGCATCTCTTCGATGACCTTCGACACCTGGGTGTGCACGGTCTCCGCGGCCATCGCCGACGCGACCTCACCGGCGGCGTGCCCGCCCATGCCGTCGCACACGATGTACAGTCCGAGGGACTCGTCGACCTTCAGGGTGTCTTCGTTATGCGGACGCTTGCGCCCCACGTCCGTGCGGGCGCTCATCAGAAATCGCATCGTCGGGGCTCCTTCGTGGGCCTGGCGGGCTTTGTCGTTACGCCCATGAAACGGGAATCCGGCGCCATCGGCAAGCGCGGCCGCCCGTAGAGGCAATCCCGCGCTGCGACGGCACAATCCGGACGCTGGATTCAGGACTCGGCGACCGCGCGGCGGAACGTGTCGAACACCGGCGCGGCGTCGTGCGGCCCGGGCCCCGCTTCGGGGTGGTGCTGCACACTGAACGCACGCAGCGAGGGCACACGCAGGCCCTCAACCGTGCCGTCGTTCAGGTTCACGTGCGTCACCTCGACCGGCGCCGTCGGCGCGTCGAGGGTCACGGCGTACCCGTGATTCTGCGACGTGATCTCGATGCGCCCGGTGTCTTCCTCGCGCACGGGCTGGTTCGGTCCGCGGTGGCCGAACTTCAGCTTGAACGTCTCGCCGCCGATGGCGCGCGCGAGCAGCTGGTGGCCGAGGCAGATGCCGAACACCGGCTGGGCGCCGAGGAGCGCGCGGACGCGCTCGACCGCGTCGTCCATCGTGCCCGGGTCGCCGGGGCCGTTCGAGAGCATGACCCCCGCCGGCGCCGCGGCCTTGATCGTGTCCGGCGCGGTGTCGTGGGGCCAGAGCGTGACCCGAAGGCCCGTCTGCACGAGGTGACGCAGGATGCTGTACTTGATGCCGAAGTCGATCACGGACACCTCGGGGGCGTCGGCGAGATCGGCCGGCCAGGGCGTCTCGACGTCGTGCAGCACGACGCGCCACGGCTGGTAGTTGTCGCCGGTCGCCTCGAGCCACACCCGGCGCGGCGCCTTCACGCTGCACGCCGCGATGTAGTCACGCTCTTCGTAGCTCGGGGCCGCGTTGATGCGCGCGATGACCGCGTCGACGTCCTCACAGGCGTCGCCGTGCACGATGGCGCCCATGACGGCGCCCGCGTCGCGGATGTGCCGGGTCAGCGAGCGGGTGTCGACGCCGGTGATGGCGACGATGCCGTTCTCGATGAGCCATGCCTCGAGGCTGGCCGTGGCGCGATAGTTGGACGCGCGGCGCGACGCCTCACGCACGATGAAGCCAGCGACCTGCACGCGGTCGGACTCCATGTCGAGCGGGTTCACGCCGTAGTTGCCGATGTGAGGCGCCGTCATCGTCACCAGCTGGCCGCGGTACGACGGGTCGGTGAGGATCTCCTGATAGCCGGACATCGACGTGTTGAAGACGACCTCTCCGATCGTCTCACCGGTCGCGCCGAGGGCCTCGCCGTCGTACACCGAACCGTCTGCAAGGATGACTCGCGCCTTCTGCATCGATCTCGCTCCGTCTATCGAACCCCGTCGAAGAACCGCTCCCACCGGATGCGTCCGGTGGTGCGGCGATCGCGGCTGAAGAAGATGAACATCGCGCGGCCCTTGATGTGGTCGATCGGGACCTGGCCCCAGCATCGACCGTCACTGGACCGGTCGCGGTTGTCGCCCATGACGAACACGTGGTGGTCGCGGACGACGATCTCGCCGAAGTCCGGCGAGCCGCCATGCGAACGCACAGTGTATTCGCGCTCGTTGTCGTTCGTCTCGCGTCGGTCGGACACGACGAACGGGCCGTCGCGACCGATGACCTCGTCGTCGGTGTACTCGAACCGCTCGTCGTTGACGTACACGTCGTCGCCGACCACGCGGACGCGGTCCCCGGGCAGGCCGATGACGCGCTTGATGTAGTCCTTCGCGATGTGAAGGCTGTCCTGGTCGAGGCAGCGGTCGACCCCGCCGTAGAACGCGCTGTTCTCGGCGGTCAGGTCATCCGGCGTCCCGGGCTCGCCGTCCTCGCCGGGGCTGACGAGCGTGAATCCGTCCTCGGCCGGGGCGTAGGCGAACGCCGCGCCCCAGCTGTCGGTCCGCTCGTCGGCGGTGAGCCCGCGCCCGGTCGCCGGGTCGACGAGCTCGTCGAGGTCGCCGGGGTACCCGCCGTTGCGGTCGTGGTACTGCTCGAGCCGGCGGGTGATGACGCCGATGTCGACCTGGGTCTGGACCTCTTCGATGGGGAACTCGAAGACGATGATGTCGCCACGCTCCGGCGTCGCCCACCGTGTCAGGTAGTTCGTCGTCATCGGCACGCGAATGCCGTACGCGTACTTCGACACGAAGAGGTGGTCACCGACGAGCAGCGTCGGCTCCATCGATCCGGTCGGGATCTGAAACGCCTCGATCAGGAACGACCGCAGCAGCAGCGCGACGAAGACCGCGATGCCGATCGACTCGGTGTACTCGCGGATGCGCCCCTTTCGGGCGAACGCGAGGTGCTTGTCGACGAGGTCGGACGCATCGTTCGCGCGAATGGAGAGTTCGCCGCGTTCGAGCCCCTCACGGATGGCCTCGTCCAGGGCACCGAGCGCGGTGCGCACGGACTCGGCGTGCTCGGCGGCGAGCTTCTTCTCACCGCGCTTGAGCAGGGTGCGACCTTCGCGAAGGAGTTCCTTCGCCTGGCGCTTGTTCCACGAGTCCCGCGTGTCGTCGGATGCCATGCTCAGTCCGTCTTCAGCACCGCCAGGAACGCGTCCTGGGGGATCTCGACGTTGCCGACCTGCTTCATGCGCTTCTTGCCCTCTTTCTGACGCTCGAGGAGCTTGCGCTTTCGGCTGATGTCGCCGCCGTAGCACTTCGCCGTGACGTTCTTTCGCAGGGCGCGGATCGTCTCACGGGCGATGACCTTCGTGCCGATGGCCGCCTGCACGGCGACCTCGAACTGCTGGCGCGGGATCAGTTCCTTGAGCTTCGACGCCAGCGAGCGCCCGCGGGCGTACGCCGTATCGCGGTGCACGATGACGCTGAGGGCGTCGACCGTCTCGCCGCTGACGAGCAGGTCGAGCTTGACCAGCCTGCCGGGGCGGTAGCCGATCGGCTCGTAGTCGAACGACGCGTATCCGCGCGACACGGACTTCAGCCGGTCGAAGAAGTCGAACACGATCTCGTTCATGGGCAGCTCGTACACCAGCTGCATCCGGCGCTCGCCCAGGTAGCCCAGGTCGAGCTGGTTGCCGCGACGCTCCTCGCACAACGCGATCACGTTGCCGACGTAATCCGGCGTGACGTGGATCGTGGCCTTGATCCAGGGCTCGCGGAACTCCGAGATCTCGGACGGGTCCGGCAGGTGAGACGGGTTGTCGACGATGCGCAGCTCGCCGTCGGTCGTGACGACCTCGTAGACGACGGTCGGTGCGGTCGAGATCAGCGACAGGTCGTACTCGCGCTCGAGCCGCTCCTGGATGATCTCCATGTGCAGCAACCCGAGGAACCCGCAGCGGAACCCGAAACCGAGCGCCTGCGAGGTCTCCGGCTCCCAGTCGAGCGACGCGTCGTTCAGCTTCAGCTTGTCGAGGGCGTCGCGCAGGTCGTCGTAGTCGGCGCTGTCGATCGGGAAGATGCCGCAGAAGACGTTCGGCTTGATCTCCTGGAAGCCGTCCAGCGGCGCGGCTGCGGGCCGAGCGGCGTGGGTGATCGTGTCGCCGGTCTTCGTGAGCGCAACGTCCTTGATGCCGGTGACGACGAAGCCGACCTCGCCGGCTTCGAGCGAAGGCAGCGTCGCGGGGAAGGGAGCGAACGCCCCGACCTCGAGCACTTCACCGGTCGCGCCGGTGGCCATCAGCTTGATCTTCTCGCCGCCCTTCAGCGTGCCCTCGACGATGCGAACCATCGTGATCACGCCGCGATACGCGTCGAACCACGAGTCGAAGATGAGGGCCTGCAGCGGCGCGTCCGGGTCGCCGGGCGGCGGCGGGCAATACTTCACGACCGCTTCGAGGGTCTCCTCGATGCCGATGCCGTTCTTGGCCGACGCGAGCACGGCCTCGGACGCGTCGATGCCGATGATGTCCTCGATCTCCTCGCGCACGCGCTCCGGTTCGGCGCTCGGCAGGTCGATCTTGTTCAGGACGGGGATGATCTCGAGGTCGTTGTCGATGGCGAGGTAGACGTTCGCCAGCGTCTGCGCCTCGACGCCCTGCGCCGCGTCGACCACGAGGATCGCGCCTTCGCACGCGGCGAGGCTGCGGCTGACCTCGTAGTTGAAGTCGACGTGCCCGGGGGTGTCGATCAGGTTGAGCTGATACACCTCACCGTCGGACGCCTGGTAGTTGAGCCGCACCGCCTGCGCCTTGATCGTGATGCCGCGCTCCCGCTCCAGGTCCATGTTGTCCAGGAACTGGGCGCGCATCTCGCGCTCGGTCAGGCTCTGCGTGAACTCGAGCAGGCGGTCGGCGAGCGTGGACTTCCCGTGGTCGATGTGTGCGACAATCGAGAAGTTTCGAATTCGGTCCCGACTCATCCAGGGTCCTCGAAGCACAGCCCGAAATGACAGAGGGCAGGTGCCCTGAACGGCCCCCCGGCCGGGCCGACCCGGAGGCTGGCGGAACCTATGGTGACGCGACCCCGAAGTCAACGCCGGGTCCGGGGCGATTGCGAGGTTGGCCCGATGGCCGATCGCGAGTAGATTCCCGCGAGTCGACGACCCCCGGGGACTGATGTCACGTGCCGCGACCCATTGCCTGTTGATCGCCCTGCCCGCCCTCGCGCTGACCGCGTGTGGTGGCCGCCAGAACTCCGACGAGCCCACCCGCGAGCGGATGCCGTCGCCGGAGCTCGAAGCCACGGTCGACGAAGACGGCCGGCGCATCCGGCGGTTCGACATCGACCTCGACGGCGACCCGGACATCTTCAAGATCTTCGTCGCCATCGACGAGGACGGCGACGACATCACCGACCCGTACGAGGTCGAGCGTGGCAACTACGACGACCTGCGCATCGTCGAGCGTCAGCTCGACACGAACCTCGACGGGATGATCGACGTCATTCGGTTCTACACGCGCGGTGAAGAGGTCGAGCGCGAGCAGGTCGACGTCGATTTCGACGGGATCGTCGACTACGAGAACCTCTTCGAAGAGGGCTCGCTCTCGCAGCGTCGCGCCGACTTCGACAGCGACGGTGTGCTCGACGAGGTCCGATACTACCGGTCTGGCGCCCTGCACCGCATCGAGTCGGACACCGACGATGACGGCGATACCGACGTCTGGGCCTACTACGACAACAGCACGCTGCAGCGGGTCGGCACCGACCTGAACGGCGATGGCGTCATCGACGAGTGGCAGCGCCTCACCGAGGGCTCGACCGAGGCCCGTCCGACGTCCGAGCGATTCCAGGCCGAGCAGGATGCCGCCGCGACCGCCGAAGAAGCCGCCGACCCGAACGCGGCGCTCGAAGGCCGAGGCGACGGTGAAGGCGACGGTGAAGGCGACGGTGAAGGCGACGGCGAAGGCGAAGGGGGCGAAGGCAGCGCGCCCGACGGCGCCGAGGTGGTCGACGCGCCGGCCCCCGAGGTTGAGACCGTCGATGAGCCGCCGGTCGACGGCGAGCCGGGCGCCGAGTGAGCGTCCCACCGTTCGGGTGAGAGAACCTCGAGCAGGCCGGGCCCGCTGGTCCGTGGATACCCTCGAGCCCCGTCGTCGCTTCAGCGGCGCGGAAGCTCGGCGCGCAGCACGCGGGACGCGAGGCGCTCCTGACGACGCACTTCGGCGTCGTCGGCTTCGCCGCGCAGCACCACCGCCCACGACCGGTCGTTCTCGCCGGTGCCGCGGGTGACGACCGTGGCGCGAAGCCCGGCCTCCCGAAGGTGCTGGCGCGCAAGGTCGGCGTCGTCCCACGACGCGGCTTCGTGCACGGTCACCTCGTAGCGCTGGGCGCCATCGCCGGACGGCGCGGCCGCCGCCGAGGGTGCTTCTGTCGCACTGGCGTCGGCCGAAGCGGCCTCCGGCGCCTCGCGAACGACGCG
>Ga0070729_10002643_pt1 | contig 22603 bp, 17 predicted proteins | sample tdDd472_FD_66725 | JGI IMG/M metagenome (GOLD analysis project Ga0070729, IMG submission 66725) | Marine sediment microbial communities from the Atlantic coast under amendment with organic carbon and nitrate - tdDd47.2 | ecosystem: Environmental > Aquatic > Marine > Coastal > Sediment | place... | reverse complement strand
GTCAGCAAAGCGATCAATCAAGCAACAGATATGGAACAGGTATTGCGTGCTATAAAACTGTTATTTCCTGATCCGATAGATGTCGCGATTTTTGCATGGGAACATTATGATCGAAGCCGCGCCACTTATTTAGAATGTTTAGCATCGACAGACCCTAAATTACCGACAAACGCGCATTTACCCCATGTGTTGGTAGAGGGATTAATGACTATAGAGCCAAATGAAGTGCAGGTTGCCAATGATGTAAATAGTCCAGAATGGGGAGTTCATCCGGCTACAGAATCTGCCCGTTTTTTTGGATTACATTCGATTGCAAGTACCACGCTCATTCGCGGTGCGAAAGTTCAAGGACTCTTCTCAATCGCTTCTTATGAGTCCTATTTCTTTTCTCCCCATGAAATTCGTCTCATGGTGGCAATCGCTGATCTGACTGCGGCGGCATTAGAGCGTTTTCGATTCCGACAAGCGGAACAGGATGCTTTACAAGAACGCGAAGAACTTTTCCGTGCGAGCCAAGCGATCAACGCGGCAAATAGCTTTCAAGAGATTCTCGAAGCTGTACGTCATATTGACTTTGATGATGGCGATCATTATCTTTATATTTTCGAGAACTTCAATTATCACAAGGCGAATTATATTGAGACAGTTGCTACCACTGGTGATCGATTCATGTATCAGGGTATGCGTATCCCTATTTCGGATTTACCATTTCTTAAAACGCATCCTCGTTCTGGCTTAGGCATTTATGAAAATATCCCTGAGCATCCAGAACTCGATGATGTCACAAAAGCGACTATGCTAAGTCATGGAACTTTATCTAATTTGCGTTTTGGTTTGGTATGGCATGGAAACTTGCTAGGCTCATTTGGAGTCGACCATTCGATACCCAAACAATACACTGACCGAGAAAAACGTGTGATGATTGCCCTTGGTGAACTGATTTCGGCAGCCGTCGAGCGTATTCGTCTGCAACAAGAAATGAATACTGCTAGAGAGCGAGCAGAACGTCTCGCAGAACAAGCACAGCAGTTAGCCGCTCTTGAAGAACGGACTCATCTTGCTCGCGAATTGCATGATTCGGTATCACAGGCGTTATATGGGATTGGTCTAGGGGCGCAAACAGCCCAACGCTACTTAGATAGCAATATAGAACTTACCCGCGAATCAGTCGATTATATTCTTACATTGGCTCAGGCAGGTTTAGCAGAAATGCGCGCACTCATCTTTGAATTGCGTCCAGAATCTCTTGAAACCGAAGGGCTTGTAATTGCTTTAGCGAAACAGGGAGCATCATTACAGGCACGACATCAAATCAATGTAAAATTGGACTTGGGTGAAGAACCGAACCTCCCCCTAAGCGAAAAAGAGAGTTTATATCGGGTTCTGCGCGAAGCACTGCATAATATCATCAAACATGCTAGCGCAAGTCAGGTTATCTTGCGGATGCACAAAATTGATGATGGCTTGTCATGTGAGGTGATTGATAACGGCGTAGGATTTATAGCAGATCATGATTTCCCCGGTCATTTAGGATTAAAATCTATACGTGAAAGGATCTCGCAACTCGGTGGCATTATTTCAATTGAGAGTAAGCCCAATGAGGGTACTCATCTTACGATGAAAATCCCACTACCATAAATGTATACCCCAAAAGTCGGATGCTGATAATCAACCCTTTGGAACATGAATCGTACTCGCAGATGTGCGACACTATGCATAACATTTATCTCATCAGCTAGGTGTTTTATGAGTACGAAACAATCCCGTGTAATTGTAAAGTTATTTGGAGCGCAACATCAGGCGATTGTCAGTTTAGGAGATACGCACTTTGTGGTGGGATCATCTCTTGCTCGTGACATTGCTTTACAATCCAGCCGTGCGCAAGAGATGCTTTTAGCCGCACTCGCAACAGATTGTACTTTTGTTTGTCAGGATGCAATACATTCAATCGGCATTAACCAAAATGGTTTAACGATCTCTGCTCGATTCATAGAACTAGACCACGTGGAAGTACGTTTTGTTATAAGTAATCTTAATGACGAGCAATGTCAGGCAATCGTGACCTTTATCAAGACACATTGCCAATTATATCAATTATTAGCACCTGTGTTAAATATTAATCTACGAATTGTAGGTGAATGGCTAACTACTTAATTTTCGGGAAGCTTTGCTAGTCCGATGCTCACAGCAAATAAAGCCGCTTGTGTACGACTGACAACTCCCAATTTTCCAAAAATGTTACTGATATGTGTTTTCACCGTTTTATCACCTATGTTCAACATCTGTGCGATCTCTTTATTGGCTAACCCTTGAGCCAGCAGACGTAATACGTCTGTTTCACGATCTGTCAATTTTTCCGGTGAGTCTGGAGCACGAACTTCTCGCATCAAACGTGCCGCCGCCGCAGGAGATAGCTGTACTTGACCGTTTGAGGCAGCATGAATCGCCCGAATCAATTCAGGACCGTCTGTATCTTTAAGTAAATAACCAATTGCTCCAGCGCGTATCGCCCCGATAACTGCCTGATCTTCTAATACACTCGTCAATGCAATAACTTCGGTATCAGGAAAATCTCTGCGTATCACCAAGGTTGCATCCACACCATTCATACCGGGCATTAGCAGATCCATCAATACAACATCCGGTTTAAACTCAGCAACCATATCTACGGCTTGCTGACCGTTAGAAGCTTCACCTACAATCTCGAAATCTGGTTCACTACGTAGATACATCCGTAATCCTTGACGTACTACCCCATGATCATCTACAAGTAGTATCCGAATAGTCATTCTATAGTCCTTATCAATATGCCCCACTAATCATTCTTAATTTTGATTATGCCATACCTTCCGACGATTTATATCAGCCAAAAGTCTTAGATAAATTCGTCCAGAAGTTAAAGCGATCTTATAGGGAGATTTGAACTTCTGCTTGTGCTTAAATGTTAGTATGAAAATCATAAGGAGAAAATACAATATGACTAAGATCAGTCTTAAGCACGCAAATTCAAGGGAACCTTATTTTTAGTGACGATATTGACTATGATTCAGTACACCAGATATAGAATTTGAGTTTCGATCAGTTTTAGTGTCATCTTGATTACTTAAAATATCGAAGACATCGTAGCAGGTATTCATTATGCTTCTACGACCTTGGAATTGCTGTACATGCAACTTGCCCCAATATTATTTAATAGCTGACGACATTCCTTAATTTAAACTTTCATTCCAAAGCAATTCGCATTAACAAAAGTGTTCAATTGTTTAAGAACTGCCAAATGGGCGTGAAGAAAACAATACGAGGATGCCTAAGCCTAAGGGTTAGTGTTGAAAAGTGAAATGATTTGAGTCAAAATAGATTACTTTAACGTGAATGTGAGGAACAAATGGCAAATACAACACCATCGCTAAATGCAATATTCAAACCGGAAAATGTTGCAGTTATTGGTGCAACTGAAAAAGAGGGAAGTGTCGGTCGGACAATTCTGCGAAATTTGATTACAACACCATTCGGTGGCACAATTTTTCCTGTAAATCCCAAACGCCCCAATGTATTAGGTATACAGGCATATAAGAGTGTATCTGATATCCCAGTGTCGATTGATCTGGCTGTGGTAGTGACGCCAGCTAAGATTGTGCCCTCGATTATTGATGAATGTATCGAGAAAGGTATTCCTGCGGCGATCATTATTTCGGCTGGCTTCAAAGAAATTGGTAAAGAAGGTGCCGAGTTAGAACGTCAGATTCTAGAAAAAGCACGTGGGAAAATGCGGATTATCGGACCTAACTGCCTCGGTGTCATGTTACCTATGTATGGACTGAATGCAACATTTGCAGGTGGTATGGCGCGTCCGGGTAATGTTGGTTTCATTAGTCAGAGTGGTGCGATTTGTACAGCTGTTCTAGATTGGAGTTTTGAAGAAAATGTTGGGTTTAGTTCATTTATTTCAATTGGATCAATGCTAGATGTAGGCTGGGGTGATTTAATTTATTATCTGGGTGATGATCCGCAAACGACAAGTATTGTGATCTACATGGAGAGTATCGGCAATGCTCGCGCATTTTTATCAGCAGCACGTGAAGTTGCACTCAAGAAGCCGATCATTATTATCAAAGCCGGACGTACAGCAGAGGCTGCAACAGCGGCGGCTTCACATACAGGTTCCTTGACGGGTAGTGACGAAGTATTAGATGCTGCATTTCGTCGGTCAGGCATATTGAGGGTTAACAGTATTTCCGATATTTTCTACATGGCAGAAGTATTGGCAAAACAACCCGAACCAAAGGGCAATCGACTAGCAATTATTACCAATGCAGGTGGCCCAGGTGTATTGGCAACGGATACTCTTATAATGGGTGGGGGTGAATTGGCAAAAATATCGGATTCCAGCACGCAAGAATTTAACACTTTCTTGCCATCTGCGTGGAGCCATAATAATCCGATTGATATTCTAGGAGATGCTGATCCTGAACGATATGCAAAATCACTGGAAGTTGCTGCGAATGATGACAATGCTGATGGTATGCTAGTCATCCTAACGCCTCAGGATATGACTGACCCCACACAAACAGCAGAATTTCTCCGCCCTTATGCCAAAGTTGCGAATAAACCAATTTTGGCAAGTTGGATGGGTGGAGCGGATGTTCAGGCAGGGGTACGGATTTTGAACCGTGCGAATATCCCCACCTTTGACTACCCCGATACAGCGGCGCGTGTATTCAATTATATGTGGAAATATAGTTATAATTTGCGTGCCTTGTACGAAACTCCAGAACTGCCTACTGATACCGATGAAGATGGATTTACTGCGCCAGATCGTGATACCGTGGAATCTATTATTAAGAATGCACGTGAACAGAATCGTATTATTTTGACGGAACAGGAATCCAAAAAAGTGCTTGCCGCCTACGGGATCCCCACAATCCCAATGGAAATTGCTGACAATCCTGACGATGCTGTAAAACACGCTGAAAAGATGGGGTATCCTGTGGTACTTAAGCTCCACTCGGAAACCATCACACATAAGACAGATGTAGGTGGGGTTCAGTTAAATCTCAATAACGAAAGCGAAGTTCGGTCAGCTTATGAACGCATCTACGATGGTCTACGCAAAGCCCACAGCGATAGTGATTTCCTTGGAGTCAGTATTCAACCGATGATCAAACTCGATGGATATGAGCTGATTATTGGGAGCAGTATTGACCCTCAATTTGGTCCTGTCTTGCTATTTGGTACAGGGGGATCTTTGGTGGAAGTCTTCAAAGATCGGTCACTGGCACTACCTCCACTTACAACAACGCTTGCGCGCCGTATGATCGAACAGACCAAAATATACGAGGCGCTCAAGGGTGTGCGTGGGCGCGAATCAGTAGATTTAGAAGCATTGCAAAAATTGATGGTACGCTTCAGTCAATTAGTCGTTGAACAGAGATGGATTAAAGAGATTGACATAAATCCACTATTGGCTTCACCCAAACAATTGTTATCGTTGGATGCACGAGTCGTTTTACACCCTAGTGACATGACAGAAGCAGAATTACCAGAATTAGCGATTCGCCCCTATCCAATCCAATATATTGACCAATGGACATCTCAAACAAATGACGCCTATCTGATTCGTCCGATTCGCCCTGAAGATGAACCACTCATGATTAAATTCCATGAAACCTTATCTGAACGAACGGTGCAATTACGTTATTTTACGCCAATGAGCCTGCGTCAACGGACAGCCCATGAACGTTTGTCAAAGATTGTTTTTATCGACTATGATCGTGAAATGGTACTGGTTGCTGAGCATGAAAATTCACGCGGAGGTGATAAAGAAATTGCCGCTGTTGGACGACTAACTAAATCATATGGTTTTAATGATGCAGAATTTGGTATTATTGTTAGCGACAAATTCCAAGGCCAGGGGCTTGGGAGTGAAATCCTGCAACGGTTGATTGATATTGGACGTACAGAGAATATCTCGCGTATCGTTGGGCACATCCTAGTCGAAAACAAAGCCATGTTAAATCTGGCGGAAGGAATCGGCTTTAAATTGATACAAGAAGTGGACGTTGTTCGCGCAGAAATTGAGTTATAAAATTTACAGATCCCTTGTCAGATGAAGCAGGTCGGAGGGATCTGCATCTCCTATTTCAAACAAGTTAGCCGAATGTAATTAACCAACAGGTCAATACGGAGTAACACATGTTCTTGTCAAGTTCCAAAACAAGTAATTTTGACAAAGTGGATCATGATATTCATTTTGTTATCGAATGTTTTCATGAAGTTTTAGAGGAAATTGGTGAGAGTGCTATTGCTGATGCTCTGCCGTGGCAGGACAAGGACATAATCACAAATAAAATTGAGACATTCAAATTAACACAAGCGTACTCCATTGCATTCCAGTTATTGGGAGTAGTTGAAGAAAATGGAGTTGTGCAATACCGTAGGGAGCTTGAAAAACAGGATGCCATTAATGGTTTTTCGGGATTATGGGGACAAAACTTAAATACGTTGAAAAACCATGGTCTTAATGAAGCAGAAATCGCATCCACACTAGCAAAAATTCACATTGAGCCTGTTCTTACCGCACATCCGACCGAAGCAAAACGGTATACCGTGCTTGAACAACATCGGAATATTTATGTGCTGATGGTACAACTCGAGAATCAAATGTGGACACCAAGGGAGCGACGGACGATTCGTGATTCAATCAAAACTGCTTTAGAGCGTCTATGGCGAACAGGTGAAATATACCTCGACAAGCCTGATGTTGATTCTGAAGTACGAAATGTTCTGTACTATTTTCGGCAAGTATTCCCGCAGGTAATAAATCTAGTTGATCAACGGCTCTATCAGTCATGGCAGGAAGCTGGTTATGATCTTAAATTGTTAGAAAATCCCGATCAGTTACCCCATATTACTTTTGGAACATGGGTCGGTGGTGATCGGGATGGTCATCCCCTAATTACAGCCGAGACAACACGCCAGACGCTCAATAAGCTGCGATCAAATGCACTCTCTATTTTGCAGGAACATCTCACCAATCTGGCAAAAAATCTAAGCGTGTCCCGTTTTTCGCAAACAATACCGGATCTTTTCCACAAACAAATCACAGAGATTGCTGAACAATTAGGTGATGTCGGTAAACAAATGCTTCTCCGTAATCCCAAAGAGCCATGGCGGCAGTTTGTCAACTTGATACTCGCACGCTTACCAGAAAATCAGATGTCTACACAAGTTTATAGCCACCCATCTGAATTGGAACAAGACTTGCAAACCCTCTATCAAAGCTTATGTGAGATTGGTGCAGGTCGTCTGGCTAACGAAGATGTTTTACCGATAATTCGTCTTGTACAGACTTTTGGATTTCATCTCGCCGTGGTAGATATCCGGCAGAATAGCCATTTTCACGACCTTGCAGTAACACAATTGTTGGCAACTACAGGTGGAGACGATTACGATTTTCTGAACTGGGATGAGCAAAAACGACGTCATCTCATCGAGTTAGAACTAAATGTTCCACGTCCTTTTACACTACCAGATACACAGCTTGGTGCAGAAGCAGAGGCAGTGTTGAAATGCTATTATGTCCTTGCTAACTATATCAAGCAGTATGGTAGTCAGGGAGTTGGCTCATTAATTGTGAGCATGACACGTGAAGTATCCGACCTACTGGCAGTTTATCTGCTAGCACGTGAGGCAGGTTTAGTGGTCAATACCAGTGAGGGGATGGTATGTCAACTGCCCGTCGTACCTCTATTCGAGACCATTGATGACATGGAGCGTAGTCCAGAAATCCTGCGAACATTTCTAGCTAACCCTTTTACTCAACGTAGCTTGTCATATCAACAAGAGCAACATCACTTAGAGGTTCCGACCCAGCAGGTGATGATTGGTTACAGTGACAGTAATAAAGACGGTGGTATCGTGTCTAGCCGATGGAATCTTTACCAGACACAACGTGCACTCGTTAGTGTTGGAGACGAGTTTGGGGTGAGAATTCGTTTCTTTCATGGACGTGGTGGTTCGATCAGTCGAGGAGGTGGGCCGACTCACCGTTTCATTCGCGCCTTACCTCAACAGACCTTACGTGGTGATTTACGTCTTACAGAGCAAGGTGAGGTAATCGCTAAAAAATACGCCAATCCAATGACAGCTGCTCATAATCTAGAACTATTAATCTCAGGCACATTGCTTACTACGGCTATCGATCAGAATCATGATGTTGTTCCACATTCTTTGGAGCCTGTGTTACAAGGGCTAGCTGAATATAGCAGTGAAAAATATAAGAACTTACTCGGTGAAGATGATTTTATCTCATTTTATAGACAGGCGACTCCAATTGATGTGATTGAATCGAGCCGTATTGGCTCACGTCCTAGCCGCAGAACTGGTAAGCATACACTTGCCGACTTACGCGCAATTCCCTGGGTATTCAGTTGGACACAGGCTCGTTTCTTGATTTCGGGTTGGTATGGACTAGGATCAGCTCTAAAAGATCTCCAGCAAACGGATCCAACTGCATTTGAACAATTACGCAAGCACGCCTTCGATTGGCCAATTCTTCACAGTATTATTAGTAGTGCCGCTGGTAATGTCATGCTGGCAAACACGAGCTTGATGGATCAGTATGCAAATCTGGTTCAAGATGTAGCACTAAGAAATCGCATAATGAAACAGATTCTGGATGAACTAGATTGCACTAACCAGATTTTAGAACAAATTTATGGTGGTCCACTCTTTGAACAGCGCCCAAATGTTGCAAAAGCCATCCTCTTGAGACAAGATATGCTATATCGTCTTCACCAGCAACAGATTGAACTTCTTGTCACATGGCGCAATAGCCCATCGGAGGAGACGTTAACTAAACTATTACTAACTGTAAATGCAATAGCGAATGGTTTAGGAACCACAGGCTAGAGATTATCTAGAGACTGCCTTTAGTGTAGTGATATAAGAAGGACATGAACATGATTTAGGACAATAATATGGTACTTGTTTATACCAAACACCACGAACGGCGTGACAAATGAATATAGAATATTAATTACAGGATGAAATATCACAGTATTGTTTAATATGATGTAAAATACAAACTAGTTAGAAACCTATGTCCAGAGGACACTATGCTTGTCACTTTTTTAACAATGATAATTATGATTGTTTTGATGATTGGGTTTAATGCGCTGTATGTTGCTGCGGAGTTCGCAACTGTTAGCGCACGTAAGACCCGCATCGAACAACTTGCCAGCGAAGGTAATACATTGGCAAAGCAGTTACTTCCCTATATGCAAGATCACCACAAACTCGATAACTATATAGCGGCCAGTCAGGTTGGCATCACGATTTCCAGCGTGGTATTGGGGATTTATGGTCAACAACAGATTGCCCCTCTTATTGCACCATCACTATCTAGTTTGCCATTTATTACAGATGTTGCCGCAATAGGTATATCGGCCGCACTCGTATTGATATTACTCACAACCTTGCAAGTGGTATTGGGTGAACTGGTGCCAAAATCACTCGCGTTACAATATCCAGAACGTGTTGCACTAGCAACAGCTATACCGATGCGTTGGTCGGCAGAAATTATCCTCAAACCATTGATTGTACTGCTCAATGGTAGCGGAATCCTCATTATGCGCTTGTTGGGGATTTCTCAGAGTGAAGGACATAAGCATGTTCATTCGCCAGAAGAAATTAAATTTTTGCTATTGCAGAGCCACGAAGGTGGTCTTTTGGACGAACAAGAACATCGGCTTTTAGATAGTGCCTTCCGTTTTGGGAGATCACGTGCGGGTGAAATTATTATTCCGCGTACCAAGATGGTTTCGGCGGATATATCGACACCAGTTGACGAGCTATTAAGAATCGCGGCAAAGGCGGATTATACACGCATCCCGATGTACGAAGAAGATATCGACCACATCATTGGGTTTATTCACCTCAAAGAATTGTTCCAATTGTCCTATAAGGGCGAAACCGATGTGCGCAGTATTTTGCGCGACGTAACATTTGTCCACGAATCAGCTTATCTCGATGATGTATGGAATACACTAGGTGAACAACACTCATATCTGGCAATTGTGTTTGATGAATACGGCGGGACTACCGGGCTTATAACACGGGAAGATCTATTAGAGGAGTTGTTTGGGGAAGTACAAGATGAGTTTGATGAGTCTGAAGCAGTCCCCTTACGAAAACTGGGTGAAAATGAATACCGTGTTCGTGGTGAAGTGTCGCTCAGTAATCTTAATGACCAATTTGGATTCTACCTATCTGATGAAGACGCTTATACGATCGGTGGATTTTTTGTCAATCAACTCGGTGAATTGCCGAAGGTTGACGATACAATTACGGTTGGTGATGTGACATTTAAAGCTGCAATTATTGAGGATCGTGCTGTGGAAGAGTTAATCATGACCATCAAATATTCTCAGGGTAATGAGGATGGTAATTCATGACAATTGTAGTTGATTTTCTCATTATCGCCGGACTTATTTTATTGAACGGAATGTTTGTTGCGGCAGAATTTTCAATTATCGGTGTGCGACCCACCCGCATCGCGCAATTAGCACAGGAAGGTCATGGCACGGCAAAGCGTGTTCAGCGGATATTGAACAATCCAGCGCAGGTAGATCGTTATATTGCGTCAGCACAGTTAGGTATTACGCTAGCAAGTCTCGGACTAGGTATGATTGGTGAACCTGCGATTGCACATTTAGTCGAGCCATTATTACATGATGTGTTCGGCTTGAGTGAAGAGGTCTTGCACACGGTTTCTTTCATTTTCGCACTAGGATTAATTACTTATTTGCATGTGGTTATCGGCGAAATGGTGCCGAAATCATTGGCCTTGCAAAGCTCGGAAAGGGTTGTATTTGCGCTATCAGCCCCGATGTTTCTGATGCAAAGTGTTTTTTCATGGCCGATTACAGGACTTAATAAGATCGGTATCCTTGTGTTAAATCTTCTGCGAGTACCATCACCTACTGAAGGGGATCGTTTGCACACCTCTGATGAACTCGAGCTGATTATTTCGGACAGTGTGGTAGGTGGTATGGTCGAGGAAGATGAGAAGGAGCTGTTGCATAATATTCTTGATTTTGCTGATCTCACAGTAGGGAAAATTATGATCCCGCGCCCCAAAATAGACGCTGTTCCAGTTGATATCAGCAAAGAAACATTATTTGATACCATGTTCACCTCAATTCATACTCGTTTTCCAGTCTATGAAGGCGACCTTGATCATATTCTGGGTATTATCCATCTAAAAGATTTGGTTCACTTTCATCTCGATGATGTGCCATTTGACTTGAAATCCCTAATTCACGAGATGCCGTTCATTCCAGAAAGCCTACCCGCTGGTGAGTTATTGCAGATGTTAAAACGTCGTCACATCCATATGGCGATTGTTATTGACGAATATGGTGGTACGGCTGGGTTGGTCACGCTGGAAGACTTAGTTGAGGAAGTTGTTGGCGAAGTCCGTGACGAATTTGATCTTGATGAGCAAGATCACATTACGCTGGTCGAACCCGGTCATCTCATTGTTCTGGGAACGACTCGCTTGGATGAGTTGGAGAGGTTTATCCCCGCTTTTGATTTTGAGCATAAGGAAGATGTTGATACGCTTGGTGGATTAATGGTGGCAAATATGCCTTTGCCTCCACAAGTCGGGGGTGAAGTTGTGATTAATGATATTCGTTTTCGTGCTGAGTCTGTCAGTGGATTGGCTGTAGAACAAGTTGCTGTATTTTTCGATAGTGATCCTCAGCAAGACACACAAAGCCCAAGTAGACACTGATATTTGGGGCAAAGACATGGTTAGGAAGTCAAAGTGGATTGGACAAAATCTGCCATAATATCTTGATGAATGGTCTAGCCCTTCCATAATCATCCTGAACAACTAGCTTCATCACGCGACGCTAGTTGGAGAAGTTTGCGCCAGTCTCTTCTTTTACCACCATCAATCATAATGATGTCTGCTCATACTGCCCATCTGTCAGGTAAAAGTTGCATACATCAATCGCGACATTAATCCCGATCACTGATGATGCAACTCCCTGCGATTGACGCACCCATGTTAACTACAAATGCGCCGATGTAGTTTATGATCAGTAGGGAACGGACGGTATTGTTTGAGCTCATTGCTGAACTTATCAATGTCAGCAGGTAGTAGTATTTATCTGGTGACAACAGATTAAAGATCTAATTCCAAACTATGTTTAGGGTAGACATACTGGTGCTAACAGCCCCAAGGTTCTGGGAAATCTCTACCCTGAATTGAAGTGACTGGTCTACATGTTTATTTATAGAATCCAGAATTTACTTTCCAGAATTACAGTGGCCGATATTGTTGAACCACATGAAGCGAATACTTAGTTCCGGCTAAAAATGTGTCTGTTTCCCCAATGTAGATTGATTCGAGTAGATGTCTTCCTTCAAACCAACCGGAATTGTGTTTCAGTGTAGTAATGTATTAAGCAACTGATAACTACATCTGAAGGTTATATGAATGCTTGCCCACCATTGATTTGAATGATTTCTCCAGTCAGGAATGAAGAATCCTTCCCTGCAAGGAATTTTACAACGGTAGCAACCTCACTTGCTTCACCAAATCGTTTCATCAGAATACTATTCTTCCACGATTGGAACAGTTCCATATTCTTTTCTTTGGTCGCTTTATGGAAATCAGTGTCAATTGTTCCTGGTGAAACAGCATTCACACGGATGCCGTATTCAGCAAGGTCTTTTGCTAGCGCGCGAGTCATTGTTGTTACCCCAGCCTTAGCTGTTCCATAGATGCCAGCACCGGGTCCGCCAGAGTTCCAGCCAGCGATCGATGTAAAGTTGATAATTGAAGGATAGTCACTCTTCTTCAACAGAGGGATAGCTGACCGTGTAACATAGAATACACTATCAAGATTAAATGCCATCACTTTACGATAGAATTCTGTTTCCATCTCTTCAAAACGGCTACGTCCGCCGAGACCACCAGCATTGTTCACGAGTACATCAATCTTCTCATATGCTTCGCTAATCTTCTCAAATGCAGCTAATATCTGTTCTTCATTTGTTACATCAAACTGATAAAAATCTGCTTCAATACCTAGTTCTTTAAGTTCTTTCACCGCTATTTCAGCTTGTTCCGCATTGATGTCATTCAATATGATGGAGTAGCCTTCGCAACCTAATTCTTTAGCTGTTGCGAATCCAATACCGCCACTACCACCTGTAATTAATGCTACCTTGTTCATAGTTAGTTTTCCTTTTTTTATACAAAGTCTTCACGATGTGGAGTAAAAATGTCTAAGAGTCGTCCTGCTTTTAGGCAAACCGCACCATGCGGTATATTTGCCTCTTTGAAGGTCGTATCACCTGCTGTAACAACCTTTTTTTCGCCACCAATGTTAAATTCAAACTCACCGTCTAAAATGTAAGTGATTTGCTCGTGTGGATGAGAGTGCACTGCACCAACTGCGCCTTCTTCAAAATATACTTCTACAACCATGAGGTTTTCATGGTAGGCTAACACCTTTCGTTTAATTCCTCCTCCCAAATCTTCGAGAGGAGCATCTTTGTTTAAGAAATAGTGTTTTAGCTCCAAAATATTCTCCTTTATTCAAACTTCGAGGTTAAAACAACAGTTGATATGCCAATCAACGGGTTATTTTTGTGATTCAACATCACGATTTACAATGATTCTTTTGATCTTGATAACGAGTAATTCGAGGCACCAAAACACAAATACATAGAATATTCCAAATAAGATTGGCTCACCGGGAAATGGTACAGCATTAGGTGGTAAGTCCCATGCAGTAATCAGCGCTCTATTGATAACGAGATAGAATATGGTTACAGTGAATACAATAAAGAGTGCTTTAAATATTTCAACCAGATTATCACTGAGCCGTTGGGCGAATGTGTTTTCATGTGGTGGACGCTTTGGTGGTCCGATATTAAATAGCAAGCGTAGACTTGGGTTGACGACCAATATATTGATCAGTCCCATCACCAGACCAAGAGAGAATGCAAGCCCGATCATTGATTGCTGCCCAATAGGTGTGCCCCAGCCAATGAAAAAGAATACAGCACCGGCTGTCCACCAGCGGATTAACATTGCGCTTCTTTGATCTGTAAAAAATGCTCTCAACCGACTCTTTTGCATTGCTTATTCCTAACTTGTTTTTACTTGTTCCCAGCTTAGATAGGGGATAGCGAAAGAATTGATTATACAAATGGCGATTGCAACAATAACAAGAATCAAGCTCAATTGTACGTCTGCTAATGTTAAGGCTTCCTGATTAGCAACATCTGTCTGTAATATCTGTAAATAGATGTAACCTGTAGCAGCTGTGAGCCAGTTTATGAAAGTGAAGAAGGCTATGCCTTTGGGTTTTTCTAGTAGGAACGTATTAAAACCAGTCAACAAACAGAAGATAATGAAGAAGAAAAGATAGAAACCAATTTCCTTCGCAAACACCTTTGTTATTACCGAGATATGAACCTGAGATAGTGCCAACTGACCAAAGGCATTTATTATTGCAATGCCACGGAGAATTGTTAGTATCCGATCTTTCACTATTACGACTCCTCTAGCTGAAGGCGTTCGCCAGTATTGGTATCAAAGAAATGAGCATTGCTCACATCAGGATAAATCTCTAGTGAATCGCCTAGTGTTTTTGAGATATGTGCTTTAAGGCGCGCTGCATAATATGTCTTACCACCTATATCAAGATGAAAGAGAGTATAGTTTCCTAGATATTCTTTAATATAAATCTCGCCACTTATTCTATCTCCTGATGTTCCATTTGGAGTTAGCGTGCAATGTTCTGGTCTAATACCCAACACAATATCTTTGCCGTGATATCCATTTAGACTCGCAAGTTGTTCGGGTGATAGAGTAAGGTCAATACCCGGTGCGATGAAATGGCTGTCCTTAATCTGACCGTCTATAAAATTCATAGCGGGGGTACCAATAAAACCAGCGACAAATATATTTGCAGGCTTTGAATAAACTTCTAGAGGTGTCCCAACTTGCTGAAGGCGTCCATCATTCATAACCACAATCCGATCGGCGAGCGTCATCGCTTCTGTTTGATCATGGGTTACGTAGATGAAGGTATTTTTCAGCTGTTGATGTAGTTTAAGTAGCGCACGACGGGACTGTACACGTAATTTAGCATCTAAGTTACTAAGTGGTTCATCCATCAATATGATGCTGGCATCACTCACAATAGAGCGCCCCATTGCAACACGCTGTCGTTGCCCACCTGATATGTTGCGGGGAAAACGATTCAGAGTATCTTTTAGACCAACGATTTCAGCAGCTTCCATCACTTTTTCATGCCGAACATCTGCACTTTCGTGCCGAATTGTCAGGCTAAATCCAATATTCTCGTACACGGACATATGTCCATATAATGCATAGTTCTGAAATACCATTGAAATGTCTCGGTCAGCCGGTGCGACATTGTTTACCCGCTCACTGCCGATATACATATCACCACTAGTGATGTCTTCGAGACCAGCAATCATTCTTAGTATTGTGGATTTTCCACAGCCAGAAGGACCAACAAATACAACGAATTCGCCATAAGGAACGTCAAGATTAAAGTCGTAAACAGCTTGAACCTTGCCTGAGTATATTTTATTTATATTGACTAGTTTAAGCTCTTGCATTACTTATCCTTATTGTTGCAAAATCGACAGATCAATATCGTTAGCACGAATATAATGATCACGATCTGACGTACGTTTCAGGCACTTTATCGAGCCAACTATTGCGAGAGAACCAGTCACAAACAGCAAGCCAATCAATAAAAGGCGTAATGGATTTACGATTTCTTCAGGGATCCATATCAGACGTAGGATTTGGAAAACTCCGATCACAAGCCCTACATAGCCCCAATTCATTGCATACACTCGCTGGCGAACAGCAGTCAGAAATGCAAGCAACGATAGCACAATGTTGAGCATAATAAATAATCCAAGGTCTTTATCAACATCGGCGGCATTGGCAAAGAAAATAGTAAACGCTGTATTCCCTAATAGATATAACATGAACAACTGCTGGCTACCGGTATTCTGGCTATATAATAATATTTCTTTATTTTTCATATGAACTTCCTAATAATTGGATGTCCGTCTCTTAACCTCTGAACAAAGGTGATAATTGCTACGATACAAAGTACAATCAACAAACCAATCTGTACATAATGAATAATCAAGCCAATATCAAATGCGAAAGTTGATGGTGTGTACTCCTTCATGCTCGTAAAATCAGACGCAAGATAGTCAAGTCTAAGCTTGGAAAGGTTATCAATCAAAGGAAATGAACTCAGAGAAGTATAGATGGTCATAACTGGTACATATATCACGCCCAGCAAGCCGGGGCGATATTTAGATAATTGGAACGTCATCAATATTATCGCCAATAGCACAAATTCCAGAGCTATATTGAAAGCTTCCTTATTGAAGACCTGTAGCTGTTTATAAAACTCATATAACTCATCCGTGCCATCATAAAACAGAACATAATATTCGGTCATAAATCCTAGGTACAGCACAAATATCAAAGCAGATACTGTCACCACGGAATACACTAAGCTGGCTTGGATTTTCATGAGATGTTTTTCCACGTTATTAGCACCTTTTCTGTACTCTCTCTGCGGAGAGGGAGAGGAGAACACCCCCTCTCCCTCTTTATGTATCAGACTGAAAAACTACCCAATCATGCGAGCATACGCACTTCGGTAAACGTCAATATATTGTTCGATGCCAGCTTCAATAAACAGCGATTGTAGCTCTTCTACAGAACCGACTGCCGATTCAGCACCTACGATATAGAGGAATATCTGATCGATCTGCTCTTCGCTAATTGCTAATTGTGATACTCTGACCAAATCCCGATCTGTCAAGGAGAAGACAGGAGGTACTAGGAGGAACAGTGGATCTGATGCGTCATATGAAGTGGTGACAACACCAGCATCGGTGTAAAGAGCCCAAGCATCCCACCCACGATTTTGGGTGTACTGCAATTCAAATCCAATCTCTTTCTGATAGCCAATCGGAATTTGCGAGCCCATGAAGTCGCGCAGGAAGCCGGACATATCACAACTCTTCAATTCACATGCAACATCAAGTATCCATTGAGCAAATTTAGGATACTCTGTACCATCTGGTGCAACGAAGACTTCTGTTTCTTCTAGACCGATTGGAGGACCATAGTTCTGAGCGATGTTCCCCTCTTCGGTAAAGAGGTAGTCAAAGAGTACAAGCGCAGCATTGATTTCTTCAGGTGAAGAAGCCGTTGAAATAGCCCAACCATCTGGCTTGATCACACGAGTATTTTCAATATAGTGGATGAATTCATCAGAACCAACCGTCGTTACTGGAGGTAACATACCAACAACATCAGGATTAGCTGCAGTCGTTGAAGCAATCCAGTCAAAAGTCATGAAACCGAATTGTCGATGTCCTTCTACTGCATCGTTGGTGTAGAAGGGGTTACGGAAGTTATCGGATGTGCTGAGGTCAGCAAATTCTGAGTGGATTAAGCCTTCTGAATACATGTCAGCAAGGTAGTCAATTCCTTCCATGAAGGCATCTTCAGCGTAGGAATACTGTAATTCACCATTAGCATCTAGGTAGAAGCGTGCCGCATATGAATCTGAACCGTGTACACGTTGACCACCAAAGTATGAGATCAGGCGTAGTACGTCTTCACGATAACTTGATTGACGTACAAAGAACGGTGAAATCTGAGTATCTGGAACAACTGCGCCAGTAGTCACCTTTGAAAGCGTGTTAGGGCTAAGTTCTACAACGCGCCACAAAGCAACAAGCTCATCAATATCATATACAGCGGTTTCATTCAGATAGAGATCTGAGGGTTTTTCTAAGTCAGGATAGGTTTCGGCAATGTAGTCCAACAATACTTGACGTGCTACATCTCTGGTTAGCGTTCCACCTGCTGCCTCATTTTGAAGATCAACAACATTTGTTGCATTGCGATCCCAGAAACCCTCATAAGCAGGGGTTAGTGTATGGGTTTCTTCTTCAAGAGCTTCATCAGAATCAAGGAGGGCAAGAACCCAGGTTTCACGACCATTAAATACACGCGCATAGTTGCCGATCTCGGCAGCATATGGAATGTGGTAGATACCGCCATCGTATGCGGTAATAGCACTAGCGATGCTAGAATAAGTTTCAAGGTAAGCCGCAAAATTAGGCATCTGATCAAGATGGTCATTCAGGCGAACAAAATAACCCTGAGCACCGTAGTTCATTAAGTCTTCAGCAATACTGTTACCACCATAAACAGTGGCATTTTCAAAGCCAGTGGCAGCAGCAATATCAATCATCTCGCTTGCACTCTGGTCCTGTATCGTAACGTCGTTTAGCTGAATGCCAATCTGCTCCTGAAAGTACTGCCAGGTTGGCTTTAACATCCCTTGCGAGATTACGGTACCGTCAGGTAATTCGAGAGGAGTTGCTTGTTGGTAGGTAATTGTACGCTGATTGTTACCTAAGGCAATATTTAAGTCTAGGGATTCAGCAATACCACTATCCTGGGCAGATACAGCAGGTATCATCAGCAAAACGAGATTCAACAGTATAATTAGATATTTCTTCATTTAAAGCTCCTTTTAATTGAATATTTTTATTTCTTATGTGATGAGCAAGTATTCATTAGTGCGATAGCCACCTCCTTTTCATTTATTCCTTTACACCACCCAAATTTACCCCTCTTGTAAAGTATCGTTGGAGGTACGGGTATATGATCAACACAGGGATTATCGAGACTACCAGTACAGCGAATATATAAGAATCCGATGAATAGGGTAAGTCAATTGGCATATCGTCAAACATTTTCTGGTAGTTCTCGATAAGAATTCGCATATAGACTTGAAGCGGTAATTCCGTTGGATCATTTAGTAACATACGTGACCAGAAATAACTGTTCCATCGGGATGTCGCATAGAATAATGTAACTGTGGCAATTGCAGCCTTAGACATGGGTAAGAATATTCGTGTGAGCAAATCAAATTCGTTTGCCCCATCAATGGTAGCAGCCTCTTCTATTTCTCGAGGGATTGCTTCAAAAAAGCTACGCAGTAAGATGATATTGAAACCCTGAACGCCAAAAGCGACGATAATGCCCCAACGAGTATCGACTCCCATATTAATGTAGTTCAGATAAAGAGGCACCATACCTGCGTTGAACCACATGGTGAAAACTACAAGGAAATTGAATTGCCGACGGAATAATAATCGACGCTTAGAGAGAGCATATGCCCCCAAAGCCGAAATGATAATACTCCATGCTGTACCAAAGATTGTGTAGAACAGAGTATTGATAAACGAGATCCACAGCCCTTTGTCGTAGTAAATAAGTTCGTATACTTGAAACGAGACATCTTTGGGAAATAAAACCACTTCACCCGCTTCATACGCTATCTTGCCACTAATTGATGCAGAAAATGAGTAAATTACTGGATAGAATGCAAGTAAGGCAAACACCGTAACCAGCAGGATTGTGACGATCTTAAAAATGAGTTCAGATTTACTTAAACGTACCATCATGTACTCCTACCAAAGTGAAGATTCTGAGATCTCGCGACTGATGTAATTTGCCCCAATGACCAGCATAAAACCAATTAACGAGTTGAAAAGATCCGCTGATGCCCCCATCGATTGATTACCGCTTTCTAATCCAATACGAAGAACGAAGGTACTAAGTACATCAGCGGTTTCATAGGTGTTGGCGTTATAAAGCAGAATCACGCGTTCATATCCCACCGACAACATTTGCCCTATTCGCAGTACAATCATAATGGTTAGTGTCGGAGCCATGCCGGGTAAGGTTACGTATCGCAATTCCTGCAATTTGTTACCACCATCAACCTTGATTGCTTCATATAAGATGGGCGAAATCCCCATTACAGCTGCAAAGTAGACAATGGAACTGTAACCCGCTTCTTTCCATATTCCAGTAATAATGTACATCGGGCGGAAATAATCAGCAGTTTGAACAATACGGGCAGTTTCATCAATCAGCCCCAGCTCCATAAGCAACTTTGCAAAAACGCCTGTAGTTACTTCACCGTTGTACAACAGTGTAAGTACCAGTCCAGTGATAGTTACTTCAGATAGAAAGTGTGGTAAATATGATAATGTTTGAACAATATTGCGATATGCGGTATTTCTGATTTCACTGAAAGCAAGTGCTAATAGAATTGGGATTGGAAAGCCAAACAACAAGCCATAAACGTTGATTACAAATGTGTTACGGAATGCTCTCCAAAATTGTGATGCAAAATTACCCTCTACCAGAGAAACAATGTTGGCAAATCCAACAAAATCGCTATCCATTACACCAAGGTTCGGCTGAAAGTACTTGAATGCAATCAGCAATCCAGCGATTGGCTTATAAAACCACAATAGATACCAGATTACGATCGGCAACAAAAGCAAATACAGTCGATAATCCATAATAATGGTTCGGACATAACTTCTGTTTTGTTCAGCATCATTTTTGCTTTTCATAAAGCGATTTCCTTGATGACTCGATTACCCGTCATGAGTAAATACAATTCATGAGTAGAATATTCCCTACCCTCAAATGTGATACAGCCTACAGGTGAATACAAGAATATGTCGATCTGATCGTCAATCTGAACTTGCACCCCAATAGTCGTACTGTTCTTAATCGGAGTAACAACGAGTTCAGGATCATAAGTAGCATTCCCAATTGCTATCACGTTCAGGAAATAGGCACTCTTCGACTTGATCGGTGTTGACAATGCGAGTGTCTTCAAATTGGTCTGACAGAAATTGTCGGGCTCCTGTGATGTCATAACTGCCCGAATAACATTATCTTCCATGGTTGCTGTAACAGCATCAGGAAACACCGAATGAATCCGCATCGTGGCTGGTCCGTTTTGGTAGAAAAAGCCATTACCATCTCTAGTTGGGAAAACATCTGAATGTAGCAACCAAGTGTAGGTGTGGTCTAATTCACTGAGGAGTTCATCAAAAATAATGAAATAGGGTCGATGAGTATATAAAACATGTCTGGCAAAGCGAGTTAGCTTTAGGGATTTTTGATAAGTGTTGGCTGTTTCGCCAACAGTATAAATAATACCCTCTTCGTTTACATACTTTTCCACAACCCCGATCATATCTGGTGTATATTTTGCCCAGATATCATTCTTACCCTCATCTTGGTAGCCTACTCTGTCAACAAGCACTACATTGTGGTGCTCTGCTTTCACTGTTCGGTTATAGCCGTCATCGATTGCTAGGTATGTATTATCGGCAACAAGTATGAAAGAATTGTTGTCAGGATGTTGATGGGATAGCCCGAGGTGTTTATGACCTGTTTGGGCAATCAATTTCTGGGCGTTGTCCCACTGTGTTTTGCCACCGGGAACACTACACTTAAACGAAAAGTGCATGGCATCTTCTTCCCACGATGAACGAATCACAATAAGACCAAGATCCTCAAAATAGGTAGTTAAGGATAAATCCTCAAAATCTGCTTCTGGTACAGAGGGGTCATAAAACAATACTTCAAATAGGCACTCGGGTAGTATTCCGGGTTTAACTTTTGATTCAATCGCTTCGCGATAGAGGAAGTTATCCCGTACTAAATTACCAAGCTTTTGTGCATGTCCATTCCCATACTCCGCGGCAGTCTTGTAATAAATAGCTGTTGAGTGTCCGCTAAAACGGTCATGGCAATCCCCGAAATTGATTTGCTGCTGTAAATCGGGCGCAGACTGATATAAACGGTAATAAAATGTGTTTTTTAGGAATGGAGTATTTGCAAAGTAATCAATGCCTTCACGCTCTTTGACCAGATGTGCATAAACAAAAAGCCACATTGCGCCATATCGCCAGTAAACAACACCTTCGTAGTAACTACCATCATCAGGTAAAACCGAATACACATATTCAAAGTTTTCTTTTGCAGCATCGATCCACTCTTGAGCATCAGGATACTCATCGACAAGTGCATATCCAGTAGCGGCTAAACCGGTCATATTAATCCAGTTATGGTTTTGCCAGTAATTGGCAGGCCATCCCGATTCCTGATTATTTTCATAGTGGTCATACATACGTGAGGCTTGTAAGACTAACTTATCCCGTAGTTTACATCGTTCATCGTCTGGGAGTGTGCTCTTGAGCCAGTTATAGGAAAGTCCCAAACCAAAAAGAAGCCAAGCAGCTGAAAGATCGACATCACGATTTTTGTCACTGCCCCAATGGGGATAACTGACACATGTGAAAATCCAGCGTTTTGCTTCTTCAAGATAATGTGGTTGTTTGGTGAGAAGATACATTAAGGCAAGATTGGCGGAAGCAATTCCCATAAAAGTTATACTTCCACCGGGCATCTCTTCAGAAAGCGATTCGTTTCCATATCGCCGACATTGATCATACAATCGTTTATACACGACAGCTTTTGTATGATGAATATCTTCTCTAAGATTATTGATGTCTTGGTCAACAAATAAATAATTAGGCATAAATCACGTAACGCTTAATATCTTCTCTAAGACTGTTGATGTCTTGGTCAACAAATAAATAATTAGGTATAAAT
>Ga0070729_10002639_pt1 | contig 22640 bp, 20 predicted proteins | sample tdDd472_FD_66725 | JGI IMG/M metagenome (GOLD analysis project Ga0070729, IMG submission 66725) | Marine sediment microbial communities from the Atlantic coast under amendment with organic carbon and nitrate - tdDd47.2 | ecosystem: Environmental > Aquatic > Marine > Coastal > Sediment | place... | reverse complement strand
TCCCGCTTCTCCTTTTGGCCCTGGCCTGCAAGACAACCGACGTTCCCGCGCGCGGAGGCCCCGACTCTGCGGTGCTGGGCGTGCGGGTCAATGTAACGCTCTACCAGAGCCACCAGCTCACCCTGCAGCCCCAGACCGTCTGCTTCGCGCGGCTTCCCGAGGGCGAGGACACGCTGCTCCAGACCACCCAGCTCGTGGAATCCAACTACCGGCGGGGCGCGCTCCTGATGCTCTTGAACGCCGAGCCCGGCCGGTATGCCGTCGTCTGCGCGGTGACCACCTGGGAGGGCCGCTCCCATTTCGTCTTCGTCTCCGAGAAGAGCGCGCGCGAGTCCATCATCGAGGTGAAGCCCGGCCAATACACCTACATGGGCAGCTTGAGCATGAAAGAGTCGCGGTCGTTCTCCAAGGCGGACGAGTTGCAAAATCGATCCGTCGGCCTCGTGAAGGCCAAACCCGCGCACCCCAACGTCTGGCAACAGCTGTTCCCGCGTGCCATGGAGTTCCTCGGGGAGCACGGAGCGCTCTCGCGCACCCCCGGCGACGCCGAGCGCACCGAGAAATCGATGCGCAAGACCCTAGCCCGCTACGGTTGGTGACTTCAGGGAGTCGGGGCGATGCTCCGTCATCCACGCGGCACCGAAGTCCACGATCTCTCGCTGCGACATCCACAGCGCCTCGCCTCGCCCGACCTTCCCGCGCGCCTGCCGATCCCCGAACGCCTCCCCGATCCTCGCGAAGTCGGCGTCGTCCGAATAGAGAAATTCGAACTCCTGCCACACGCGCTCGCCTTTCTTCATGATCGCTGCCCCGCTGGTCGCGCGACGCTTCCCGGACCATTCCGCGCGGTGCTCCGACAAGTGCAGCGATGTGTTGTTCGAATGGGTGACGCCGAGCAGCAGAATCCGCGCGTCCTCCTCGTAGAGGCGTGCCAAGGGAGACTCCTCACCGAAGCCGTCCGTCAATGGATGGGGATGGAGAATACGCGCGGTTTTCGGACCACAGGCACAGAACGAGTCGTGCGGATGATTCGAACGCTCCACGCCCGGCCAGCCGCGAAACGAGTTTGCGATCGCCCCCATCATGCGCGTCGGCGACCGCGCCGGATCGAATGCCGGCATGTTCGCGCGGATGATCGGCCACCACGGCTCCGGAACGGGCGGGTGCTGCCAGTGTGACGGCTCGCTCATGTCGCCCGAGAATGCGGGGAGGACCAGCGTGGCCTGCGACCCAAGCACCTGATGGAGCGCCTCGAGAACCGCCTGCGCCCCGCCGCACACCCAGCCCAAACGCGACAGCGACGAGTGGACCAGAACCGGCCGCTCGCCGTTGACCCCGAGGGCGCGCAGATCCGCAACGAGTTCCTCGCGGGTGACGGGGAGGTCGCCGGAGGCGTGGATGGTGTCGGCTTCGGACATGGGAGCTGTATGTTGCCGGAATCGCTGGCGTTGCGGGAGTGGAAGCCCAAAACGTGCGCGCGGCGGCGCACGACCGCAGCAGGTCGCGGGAGAAGGTTGCCCCAGTGGCTGCACGCACTACAATCCCGGGTTCAGACTTGAAGGGCGATTAGCTCAGCTGGCTAGAGCGCACGGTTCACATCCGTGAGGTCGGGGGTTCAAGTCCCTCATCGCCCACCAACAGCCCCGCCTAACGGCGGGGCTTTTTTCGTGACCGACTCCGGGACCGTGACGACGCCCGAGCAACGCAACGCCCAAACATGGGGTTGCCGATGCCACCGCAGCTTGAGCCGCTGGCTCAACCGTGCGGCTGACGCCGTGTGATTGCAACCGGCGGCAACCCTCTCATCGCCCACCAACAGCCCCGCCTAACGGCGGGGCTTTTTTCGTGACCGACTCCGGGACGGTGACGCCGATCCGAGCAGCGCAACGCCCAAACATGGGGTTGCCGAGATTACCGCAGCTTGAGCCGCTGGCTCAACCGTGCGCTTGGGTCAGTTGTCGCCGAAGAGGACGCGCACGCCGTCCTGGCAACCCACCACCACGTCGGGTGCGACGTCGAAGTCGAGGCGGCCGACAGCTACGCGCGTCATCGGGCCCGCGCCACTCGGCAGGTTCATGTCCGTCAGCTTGGCGGACCCAAGCTCTCCGTCCGTGCCGGTGTTGAGCAGCACATAGACGCCGTTCACAGCGTCCAGAAGTACGACGTCCAGGAGCCCATCGCGGTTCAGATCGGCAATCGCGAGGTCGACCGGTACCGTGCCTGCGCTGTACGGCACTGCCGCGGCCAGCTTGAAGGAACCGTCGCGCTCGCCAAGCATCACGCAGAACGCCTCGCCGGATGCTCCGGGATCCTTGGCCAGTGCGACCACGTCCGGGATGCGGTCGTTGTTCATGTCACCAATCACGAATCGGCCGGGCTTGAACAAGAGGGGATGGCGTACGGGCTTCTCGAACTGGCCGAAGCCGGGCCGGTCCGGAATCGTGTCCGGCAGGTCGTCGCACGCCCGACCGAAGTTGCGCAGGACGGCGAGTCCGGGTGCACTGGAGGAGTCGTTGACCATCAGGTCCAGTCCGCCGTCGCCGTCGAAGTCCGCGGCGCCCAGTGCTTCGTATCCCGTGATGCCACCGAGCGAGTATCGCCGCCCCACGGGGATGGACTCCACCAGCGGCGAATAGTCAGAAAGCCCGCACTTCGGATCGAGCGTCGTGTCCTCGGAGCGGAAAGTCCCGTCCGCAACGCCGTCGGTATTCCGCCCCATGTGCAACACGATGAACCCGGTTCTCAACGATGCGAGGTCGGGGATGCCGTCGTGGTTGAAGTCCCCGGTAATCGTGCGCAGACCGGTGTCCGAAAGCGCGTAGTCCGCGCCGGCCTCGAGGCGCAGCGCCGTCCCGTACTGGGGACGGAACCCCTCGGGACCCGCGAGCGCCACATCGACGATGCCGCTGCGGTCAAAGTCCGCGGGCGCGAGACTGAGTACGTCTGTTCCCGTTCCTCCCAGCGACTGCGGATCGATGAATCGTCCGGAGGGTGTCCCTCCCAGCTCGGCACCGCGATAAAGCGTTGCGATGGCGAGGTCGGAGTGCCGTCCCCCTGCAAGAACGTCCGCGATCCCGTCGCCATTGGCATCCAGCACGGCCACGGAGTGTGCCGGGTGAAACGTCGGCAGGAGCACCGGACTCCGACTGAACGACCCCGGCGTGTTGTTCGAACGCGGCGCGCTCATCATCAATCGCGGACTGCCAACGTCGGCCGTAACCATGAAGTCCACGCGGCCGTCGCGGTTGAAGTCGGCAGGAGACAACTCCTCCGGCGTGGCGTTGGCGGTCAATCCGATCGACCGGGTCAGCGGCTCCTCGAAGCCACCGTTCCAGACCCCCGCAGTTGCAGTGGAGATCAGGATCGTCAGCGTGTCGCTTGCAGCACCCGCGACCGCGATGTCGGGAACGCCATCGCTGTTGAAATCCCCCACGGCGAGAGGACCCTCGCGGTCACCAACGACGACCTCGACCGGCAGGTCGAAGACGCGGTTCGCACGACCGAGCAGGACGCTGATCGTCCCGTCCGCGTTCGATGTCACCACATCCATGATCGCGTCCCGATTGAAGTCGGCACGGGCCATTCGCATCGGGCCGCCGTTGGGTACGCTGATCCGCTTCTCGCCGAACCCGGTATCCGGGAGACCCGCGATCGGATCCTCGTCGGTGGTTCCCGTCCCGAATCGCGCCTGCACGACTTTCTCGTCAATCACCACGTAGTCCGTGTACGTGTCGTTGTCGAAATGCCCCGATTGCCCTCGCACCTGAATCACATCGAGGTCCGTGCGCGTGACGTCGCGCTCCGCGTTGATGGTTTCGTAGTCGTCCCAATCCAGTTCCGCGAGTGACCGATCCGCGGCCGGGCCGAACCCTGCGGCGGCGCGGTAGCCGCGGATGACGACAAGCGCACCCGGCTTGCCAGCCTCGACACTGCGCGCCCGAACGAGAAGGTCGAGATGGGCATCCAGATTCAAGTCGATCGACTCGACCTCATCCACGAGTAGGTCGTCGTCGAACTGGTAGATCCCGACCAGCTCGAATCCCCCGTCCGGCAGGGCGCGATAGGCCGAGAGGACCGAAGCCGAACCGTCCTTCGGCACGGACCATCCGTAGAAGTCGAGCTTCCCGTCATCATTCACGTCAGGAAAGATCACGCGATCGACGTCGGGCGCGCCTTCCGGGATCGCGAACTTCTCCACCTGTTCGAAATCTACGGAGCCGTCCGGACCGACGACCGGACGGTAGATCGAAACGAAGTTCTCACCGGTCGACGCGTTGTGAACGACTCCGCCCACGTTGCCTTCCAGGCTCAGCACCTGGGCACTCACCGTAGAAGATCCGCTGTCGGGGAAATTGACATCGACAATCTCTTTGGCCAAGGAGTCGGGATCACTGCCGTCGAGCAGGCGACCGCGGATGCCGGAGACGAGGCTCCGATTGCCGGCGACGTCCACTGCAACCGCGTAGACGTGATAGGCCGTCGGCTGCCCGCTGTCATCGGTGACGTCGAGGTCTTCGAAGATGATGTCGTCGTCGCCGGCGCTGGACTTCTTCATCGTCTCCGGCGCTTCTGGCAGGGCGACGAAAGCCGCCACTTCTTTGTCCAGCGGATCCACGCCGCCCTTCTCGATCACTGTGTTCAGCAGCTTCTGATCAATGTCCCCTCTTGCAACTGCGTCCCGCAGCCGCATTAGGAACTCTTCGCTGTCCATCAAGAAGACCTCGACGTAGGCCAGGTCTTCCTCCGGCGGCACCTTCCAGTGAACGATAAGTTCCCGTGTCGTGCCGTCGTTGATGGGGATCGGTCGATTGAGTTCGATCGGCGCGGGAGGATCGAGGTCCACGTCGATACGCGTGATCTTCTCGAACTCGTTGCCGTCCTTGTCGGTCACGATTACCTGAATCAGGTGCGGGCCCGCGCTCAACTCGCGCAGGAAGCAGACCCTCCATCCACGATTCTCGGGTTCCGGCGTCACGCTGCCGAACGGGTCGCTGGGCGGAAGTTCGATCGAAACTCCGTCGATCAGCACCTGGATCGTGAGCTCCGACAGGTTGCGGTTGGTCGCCTTGTAGAAGAAGCAGGGCGTCGTGTCGTTCGACGCAGGCGGGTCGTCTTCACCGTCCGGAATGTCCAGGTCGATGGTCGGCAACACCGTGCTCGGGTTCGAGTCGTCGCCAAACAACTCGGCTATGCCCAGGCCCACGCCGAGCGGGCCGCACGCGACCTGCAACAGCGCCACAAGGCAGACGAAAACGCGCGTCATCATTGCTCCAACCCCCGGGGCAGAGAATAGCCGAGTTCGGGCGTCGGGGCGAACGCGGAGTCTCCTCCAATCGTGCCGTAGAAGCCGATTCGGAAGGTTTTACCGGAATTGGGGTCGTGAATGACGCGCGGATTCAGGACCCGTTAGGGTGCCGAGTGCGGTGCAAGTCAGCCTGCAAGGCGACTCTCGCCGCGGAACCGACGAAAGACTTCCGGAGTGTCCTGATTCCTCACCGCAGTTGCACGCCCCCGCGCATCGTGCCGAACCCTTTGCGCCGGATCCCGGATCCGCCTCCGGCATCCCAAGAGGATGACCGAGCACTCACACGTTCCGTTTTGGAAAGACATGGCCCACAAGATCGGTGCACCGGTGTTTGCCGGCACCCTCGTGGGCTGCACGCTGGCCGGGAAGGTGGAGCCACTGCACTGGGTGCTACTGGCGGTCGGGATGCTGCTGATCTTCTCAAGCCACCGACACGCCTACCACCGCTAGCGGCGCAGGCTGTCCGGCGCCGATCGCATTGCGATCACGACCCCTTCGCCTTCGCGGCCTCTTCGGCGATCCACTCGCGAAAGCCCGGAGGGATCTCCTTGTTCTCCAACAGCGGCTGGAGGTGGGCTAGCGACTTCTCGTTTTCCCCGACCTTGCGCAGGCAGACGCCCGCGAGGTAGTGGATGCTCACGGCCTTGGCCGGCTCCAAGGTCTTCAGGTGAGCCTCGAGGAGCGGGATCGCTCGCGCGATGTATTCCTTCTCGCGCGCAATGCGCGTCCGGATGTCCTTCACCACTCCCTGCAGGGCGGGCGTCAGCTTCACATCCTTCAGACCGTCCAGCACCCGCGCCGCCTCGAGGTCCTCGCCTCGTGACTTGAAAAGCTGCGCGGCCAGCACGCGTGCCAACGGCCGGTCCGCCGCGGTCAGGTCGGAGCCGCCGTCCGCCGCGAGTTTCTCGTAGGCACGCGCAGCGGCAACCGTCGTGTCGCGGCCGTTGCCCTCCGGAAGCTCCGCTTTCACACGATTCCAAAGTTTCTCCGCGCGCGCATCGAAGTCAGCCACTTTGCCGAGACTCTCCCACTCGAAGCGCTGCGTCTGCGCCGTCCGCAAATAGGCAAACGCAAGCTGCGCCGGCTTCACCTCGGGGTCGAGCGCGACGACTTGCGCATTCAGGTCCCAGCGAATCCATGACGGAATCTCCCCGGTGTGTTTCGTCTTCGGATCGATCGGCTGCGCAGCCTTCAGAGGATTCTTCGCCTTGAGCTTCGCGATGAGATCCTTCGGCATCTCCTCCTCGTCGAAGTCTGTCGACGAGCCGGTGTAGCAGCACTTCGGGCACGTCCAGCACGAGAAGAGAAACACCTGCCCGCCCGCCGCGTGCTCGAGGAAGTCGCGGTCCTGGCCGCCGACGCTGTTCGTGCTCATCCACGCTTCGGCACGAAACTCGTTCGCGCACACGGGGCACGTTACGTCGACCTCCTCGCTCGTGGTTGCGCTCGCGACGAGCGTGATGAGGAGCAGAGCGACGAGGCGCGGTATTCGCATGGCCCCATCCTAGCGACCAGGCGCGGCCCTGCGGATCTGGTTTGACTCCCCCTTCCCGGGCCCTTCCCCGGTCAAGGGTCGGTCGGCGTCGGCTTCAACTGCACCTGAATGCTCTCCAGAACGCGCAGCGCCGACTTCCGCAGCGGGCGTAGCAGCGGATTAGAGAGCAGCTTGATGACCTTCACGACGAGGTCGCATGTCTGTTCCGCGAGCGCGTGCGTGCGCTGACGACCCTCGGAGTCGTCGTGCAGCCAGAAGAGCACGATGCCCATCGAGTACGTCCACATCAACCCCGGCAAGTGCGGTGCGATGTCGGCGGGGATCTTGATCTTCGCGCCCTCGAGCACCTGCGCGTACATGTTGATCCCTTCCTGCCGCGCTTCTGCGGACTGATCGTTGAAAGGATTGAGCGGGCTTTTCGGGTCGGCCGCCTGCCGGAAGAGCAGTCCGCTGAACCGGTGGTACGGCTCGATCACCTCAAGCTTGCTGTTGAGCACGCCGAGCAGCCGCGCGTGCAGGTCGGTCTCGGTGTCGAGGACTCGCTGTGCCGCCTCGATGTGGTCCTCCTGCATGCGATGGTAGTACGCCTGCAGGAGGTACTCCTTGCCCTTGAAGTAGTAGTACGCGTTGCCTTGCGACACGCCCGCCCGCTCGGCGACCGCGCGCATCGTCGTCTCCTCGTATCCGCGTTCGCGGAACAGGTCGAGTGCCGCCTCGACGATACGCGCCTTGGTTTCTTCGCCTTTGCGGGTGGTCATTACTTCCTGTTGCGGCTGACCCACTCCACAAAGCGTTGCGCGGACGGCAGCATTGCCTCCGAACCGAGCGTGAGCGACCAGCCGCGGTATTGGCGCAGGGCCCACAGACACATCAGCCACGCCTTGGCGCCTAGGTAGACCCCGCCGTCGTCGGCGACGACGGTCAGTTGCTTCAGGGTCTCCGCGGAGTCGAGTTCGGGAAAACGCTTCTCAGCGTGCGGCGTCGCCGCGCCCACGAATTTGAGCGGGACGTACTGGGGCTGGTGCTCCAACCACCTCCTCGCCCGGCAGCAGACCGAGCAGCTGGAGTCATACAGGACCGTCAGGCTGTTCATGCCGGCGTCGCCGTTCCATCCGAGCCAATGTGCCGGTCTGCGGGCACCGGGGGCGGTGCCTGGCGCAGGGCGCTGCGGCTGCGAATCTTCGAGAACAACCAGAGGTTGAAGAAGTGCATCCCGCCCAGCACCAGCAGGACCAGCCCCACCTTCCACGACAACACCTCGATCGATGTGCTGGCCGCCGAGACGTGCTGCTGGACCTTCAGGGCGAGGCTCACGTACCCCAGATTGATCAGATAGAAGCCCACCACCAGCAGCCGATTGACCGAATCCGCCAGCTCCTCGTTCCCGGCGAAGACGTCCACCAGGAACACCCGGCCGTTCTTGAAGAGCGTCCGGGCGACCCAAACCGTCAGGCTGATGCTGATTCCGATGTAGATCAAATAGGTGACAACCATCGCGTTCATCGTTTCCTCCTCGGTCCTTCAGGACCATTCTTGAACGTGTTCAAATATGAGTATCGGACACGTAGCCGAGCGAGGCAAGGAAAAACTTGAACGCGTTCAGTTTCGTTTGTGGAGGGGGGCGCGGGGGGGGCAGGTCCGGATTCGTCTGCGGCGCGGGCGCTCCGCTACTTCGCGCCAGCGTCCGCAGCCGGCTTCGGCGGGTCGATGAACTCGCCCGAGATCGTGACGTCCGCTGTCGAGGAGTTGGCGACGTGGATGAACACCTTGTCCTCGTCGCCGGAGCGCAGGTCGATCTGGCCCTCCCACACGCCCTGGATCGGCTGACGCTTGTTGCGCTCTTTGAGAATGATCTCGTCGCCGACGCGAAGCATGAAGGCGCCCGGGCCGTTGCTGTCCCCTCGCGCTCCCCCCCGATATTCGACGCGAGTGACGCGGAAGACCTTGCCGCGGGGAATGCGTCCACCCTGACAGTACGCCACCGCGTCATCGCCCATCATCACAGGCTTCTCGAACGAGAGCGGCTTGGACGAAACGCGGTCCACGTACATCGACGCCTTGCCGAGCATGTTGATGGTGTTGGGATTGCCGCCGCCGGCGCCGGCTCGCAGCTGTAGCACGACGCGCGGTAGAGTCATATGCCACGTCTGCGCGTTGTCGACTCCAGCGCCGACGCGGTCAATTCGCTTCGGTGCCTCGGTCGGCTCGAACTTCATCCTCTTGATGGCCGCGGCCTCAGCGAGCGGGACGAAGTGGGCCACGATGCGCACGTCGATCGCGCTCGAGTTCGCGCATTCGACCACGAGCTGGTGCTCGTCTCCGGGGCGCACCACCGCCTTGCCTTCGAACCAGATGCGATAGGGTCCGTCGGAGTTTTTGAGTTCAAACACGGTGTCGTCTGCGATGACGACCTTGGCCTCGCCGCCGCCATTGCTGTCGCCGGGCGCGCGCGCGAAGATGTCGATGGCGTCGATCACCAGCGCCTTGCCGTCCGGGATGTAGCCCCCTCGCCAGTACCAACTCGGTTCGTCGCGGCTGTTCGGTTCCGCGATGAAGTCCAGCGATTCGGTCGACGGGTGGTCCGGCAGTCGATACGCCGTCCGCGCCAAAGACAGGCGGCTGCGGTTGCCGCCCTGCGCGCCGGTGCGAATTTGAAGGCGGATCGCTTCAGGGTCCTCGAGAACTCCGATGCGCTCCCTCGCGGCAGCCCGCTCCGCCGCCCGCGCGCCATCCAGCAATCGCGAGAGTCGATCCTTGGTCGCGGCATCCAGCGCCAGCGGCTTGCGGTTGCGGTCCGAATCCCAGCGCACCCACTCGATCTCGACGCGGTCATGCGGCACCAACTTGCGCACGCGGAACAGCGCCATCAAGTCGGTATCCCGATCCTGGGTACGGACGAGGTAGACGTGCCCTTCGTGTGCCGCGACGATCCCGTTCGGGTTCGTCTCCACAGCCGGCAACTCGGGCAGCGCGTCCACCTCGGACAGCTTCTTCGCGCCCAGATCGGCGATGCGACTGCGATCGTCCGTGATCGTGTTCACGCGGAAGCGGCCGGCCTGGAACAGGAGATCCCAGTCGTTGCGCGTGAGGCGCAATCCCGGGTCATCACGGATCCCGTGCTCGAAGCTGAAGGTCGCCCGCCCGTAACTCTTGTGCTTCGAGCGATCGAAGAGCGTCGCCTCGCCCGACCGCAGCGTGCCGCGCGGCGCTTCCTGCGCCAAGGCGGCGACCGAAAAGACGAGTACGAACAGCGTGATCCATTTGCTCATCGAGAATCTCCCGGCGTTGGACGCCACGCACACTATGCGCCGTCCCCGTCGCCCGCGCAAAAATACGGCTCGTCCAACTCGATCCCGCGCATGACCAGCGGGTCCGGACGCTTGGCCGGAGAGAACCCCGCCGCGCGCAGGGCCTCCCGCACCACCGGGCTCGTCGCGAGGCAATCCACACGATCGGCACCGCGTTCATGGAGTGCGTGAAGCGCCCCCGCAATCAACTCGCGGCGGGCGTCCTCGTCGTCCCGGCCGGCCAGAACGTCCACGATCCGGCCCCGACGAATTCCACGGCGCTCGAAATCAGAAAACGTCAGATACCCACGATTTTCGAGAACGAGCACGGTGTAATCCGCGAGCGGTTTCCGGCGATACCGCCAATTCAGCACCGCCGCATCGCGACGCGTGATCGCCGGATACTGCTTCCGCGCGCTCTCCCACAGCGAGTCGAAGCGCGCATCGAATTCACCGCTCAACTCAGAGACGCCCGACGGCATCTCCGGCACGCTCTCGATGAACGCATTGGCGAGCGAACCGAGCGCGCCCCCCACGCCCCCCCCTGTTGAACGCTGCAAGCGCGCTTTGAAGTCCAGCGTGCGTGTCCAGTACCCGCCGAAGTCGACGACCTGATAGCCGGTGCTCCTGAACAACGCGAGCGCGCCCTCCGACGGCCCCTTCGCGAGGACGCTGCGGGACTCCATTTTCTGTTGAAGCAGCGCACCGATTCCGCGACGCCGGCACTGTTCATCCACTGCCGTGCAGACCTGCCACCAGGCCTCGACCGGCACACCGGCCACGTGGAGGCCTGCCGGCAACAGGGCGGTGGTGCCGACGATGCGTTCGCCCTCGCGCACGACGATCCCGCGATAGCCGGGTTCTGCGAGCCGCGGGTCCTCGTGCCACTGCCAGTGCCACTCGCGATCGAGTTGTGCTGCGAAGTCGTCGCCAAACGTGCGGCGCGCAAGCTCGATGATCGGGCTCCGATCCTGTTCGCGCGCGGGTCCGGCGGTGAGCATTAGTAGCGCGCCAACCTCATCGCGAAGCGATCGAAATTCTCAGGACTAGGGAGGCGCGGAACCGAAAACTCGTCGGTCGCGGCATCGACCGTGCCGCGATACGCGGCCAGCGCGCAGGCATACCCTGCTTCACGGGCCGCACGCTTGGTCTCTTCATTGAAGTCGCCGCGCTCTCCGAACGGATACGCCAGGATGCGAACCGGTCGGCCAAGCACCTGCTCAAGCGCGGACTTCGAGCGTTGCAACTCGTCCGCGAGCGCCTCTCCGGACAGGTCGGACAAGCGCGCGTGCGTGGCCGTGTGCGCTTCGATGCGCATGCCCTCTGCGTCAAGCTGCCGCAGCTCGGCGGCGGTCAACACGCGCTCCTCCGGCGCCCATCGGAAACGCCGGTCGGTCCCGATGTAGTCGGAGACGGCAAACACCGTCGCCGGCATGCCGTACTCCTGCAGCAGCGGATAGGCGTTCCGGAAGTTGTCCTCGAATCCATCGTCGAACGTGATCGCCACCATGTTCTGACGGGTGGCGCGCTCCGCCAGCAACGTTTCGAGATCGACGACGTCGTGATGCCGTGCGAGATACGCCAACTGAGCCGCAAACGCGGAACGCGTGATCGATGCTTCCGGCAGCGTGCCGAAGTGGTCGTCGACCACGCGATGGTAGAGCAGGATCCGGTTGCGCCGCTTCGAACCCGCCCGCAAAGCGGTGGTGACGATTTTGCGACCGATGCCCATGCGCGCGGATTGTGGCATAGGAAAACGATTGACGCCCACCCGGGGAGCGTTAGCCTCAAGGTGCGCGCCACGCCTGCCTGCGGCATGAGGTTCCCATGACCGCAAGGCTCGAAGAGAAACAGCGACCCCAAGAGGTCGAGGCCGATCTCACCCCGATGATCGATGTGGCATTCCTGATGATCATCTTCTTCATGTGTTTGCCGTTCAAGACTCTGGACGCCAAGCTGCAGTCGTTCCTGCCCGCCACGCGCGGGTTCAAGATCGACGAGGCACAGCCGCTCGAGACCTTCTGGATCAAGGTCCACGTAGTCGGGCGCGACGAGCAGGAACGAATCTGGGGCCCCGCGGATCAGCGCAGCATCGTGAGCAGCCCCACTCGCGTCGTCTACCGCTTCGAGGACGGCTCCCAAGCCGAAGACCTTCGGCAGGTCGGGGCCTACATCCGCCGCATCAAACAAGGCGCCGCGCAGGTCGAGCGGGGCAAGGTGCAGGGTGAAATCACGGCGCGGCCGCGCGTTCCGCACAAGGCGATCATCGCCGTCATGAACCAGTTCCTGGATCAGGGCGTGAAGGACGTCGATTTCCGAGGCACCAAGCTCCCGAACCGCCGCCTGCTCAACTCCTCGGTCCTCCCCTACCCCGTGGATAAGTGAACGACGGTGCCAGGCACCGTCGTTCAGCTATTGCAGGTAGCGGCGGAAGTCGGTGCCAAGTTGCCCGTCCGGGTCGCCGACGATGCTGACGAACAGCTCGTAGCGTCCGGACGGGCGCGTGCGTTCCATGTCGATGTACTTGCGGAACTGCTCGCGCCGCGTCTCCATCAGAAACGAGGCCAGTGCCTCTGCTTCGAGATAGTTGCGCGCCCCCTGCTCCCCGACGAACAGCGGGTAGTCCTGAAGTCGCAGCAGCCGTTTGAGATCCACACCACTTCCCGACGCCATGCGGGTGAACGCGCGCGCCTCGGGCGGGAACGCACGCATATTCGGTGGGTCGTAGCGTTCGAAATACTGCGCCAGCCCCTCCATCACCCACGGGCTGTAGCGCACGGTTCCCTCGCTCGCCGTCCCCATCACGAGATGCACCAACTCGTGGCGCAGGATCTGCAGGTCCGCCTCGTACGGAACATAGACCGCGTTCTGGCTCGGGTCGGTGTAGCCAGCCATCGACTGCCCCTGCTCGCGCAGGATGTCGCGCCCCGCGTACGCGGACACCATGTCCGGCTCGCTGAACATCACGACGACCATGCGCTGCCCTGCCCCGGTGCCCAACAGATCGCCGTAATTCTCCTCCAACGCCTGCCGGAACTCGGCCGCGAACTCGCCCGCGCGCTGTCCCTCCGCCGCATCGGGCGCGATGCAGATCACGTCAGCCCGATCAAGCGCCAATTGCGCCCGCGGATCGACTTCGCGCACCCGCGAGAGCCAGCGATCGCCACCCGCGCGCTCGCACAATCGCAGCCCACCCACGATCAGGGCGATGGGCAGGACCACCACGAGCGCCTTGAGAATCCAGCGCATTACCCGAGTTTCTTGCTCGCGTTCTTGAGGAACTTCTTCTCGGCGTCGCTCAGCGATGCCATTCCTTCGCGATTCACCTTGTCGAGGATGCGATCGATCTCCTTGCGGAGTTCGGCAGTCCGCGCGTGGTCCTTTCGCGCCTTCTTGCGTTCGACCTTGTCGGCCACCGCATCGATGCGCGAGAAGACCCCCTCGATCCGAGCGCCCCACTTGTAGTAGATGCCCCCGTACGCCGCGCCGCCGAGATGCGCGACGTAGGCGACCCCGCCCACGTCGTACAAGGTGTTCAGCAGGTCAAAAACCACGAGCACGGCGGCGATCACCCAGAGCTGGATGCGGATGATGCCCCAGATGCTGATCTCCATGGTCGGGTACCACGACGCCGCGAGGACCAGCAATCCCACGCAGGCGGCACTCGCCCCGATGGCGGGCGTCGCGTCCCCGGCGATCACGCCCATGATCACGAACGCGATCGACCCCAACAGCACGGCCCCGGTGCAAAAGGCGAAGAACTGTCTCGTCGTCAGCCGGTTCTCGACCAACTTCCCGAAGATCCAGATGTAGACGCAGTTCCACAGCAGGTGCCAACCGGGAGGTTGGTGCAACCCCGCCATGGTTAACAGTTGCCAGATCCAGCCGCGTGTCACGCGTTCGGGACTCAGCGCGAAGATGCGGATGAACGCCATGTACGCGTCGAATCCGGCGGAGTAGACGATCGCCTGGATGATCGCGATGACGATCAATCCGAGGATCAGGAACTTCGTTCCCCGATGCTGCGCGAAAAGCGGGTGACGCGTCGCGCCCCCGAATTCGGCGTTGAAGTAGTCGCGATCACCCATCGTTCGTTTCCATTCTAGGGTCGCGCTCCTCGACTGTCGCGAGATACGGAAGCTCGCGATACCGACCGGCGTGATCGAGGCCGTAGCCAACCACGAACAGGTCCGGAATCGGAAACCCGACGAGGTCCGCCTCAATGGGAACGACACGCCGCGCAGCCTTGTCCAACAACACGCAGGTACGGATCGATTGGACACCGCGCTTTTCGAGATCGGCGACAGCCGCTGCCAACGTGTGGCCCGTGTCCAGCACGGTATCCACGACAACCACGTCGCGGCCCTCAACGTCCGCCGGCCCCGGCCAATCGATCTCCACGGTTCCCGATGACTCCGTGCGGTCGCCGTAGGAGCGGGCCCGCAGGAAGGCGACATCGACGGGCCCCGGGACAGCACGGAGCAGGTCCGCGAGGAATACGGCGGCGCCCTTCAGGATCCCGATGAGCAGCAGCGCCCCCTCTCCCCCCGACCCCCTCAGCTCTGCCCCCAAGGCGCGCACTCGATCCGCGATTTCCTCGGCACTCAGGTAGGACTCGGGCATATGCGGAGAGTAGCGGAAAAACGGTTACACTCCCGGAAAGACAGGAGAGGAACCCCATGGTTGGACCGTACAACGAACCGCGCAAGCCGGTGCCCAGTGACCTCGAAATCGCCCAGGAAGCGCCGATCGATCCGATCATGGCGATCGCCGAAAGCGTCGGCCTGACCGACGACGACATCGACCTGCACGGCAAGTACAAGGCGAAGGTCCATCTGGACGTGCGCGACAAGTTCGCCGACCGGCCGCTCGGCAAGTACATCGACGTCACCGCGATTACGCCGACGCCGCTGGGCGAGGGCAAAACCACGATCACGATCGGACTGTCGCAGGGCCTCGGGCGCCTCGGGCACAAGACGTTTACCTGCATCCGGCAGCCCAGCATGGGGCCGACCTTCGGCATCAAGGGCGGCGCGGCCGGCGGCGGGTACAGCCAGGTCATTCCGATGGAGGACTTCAACCTCCACCTGACGGGCGACATCCACGCCGTGACCGCGGCGCACAACCTGTGCTCGGCGGCCATCGACAACCACATCCATCACGGCAACGTGCTGGGCATTGACCGCTTCAGCGTCTCGTGGAACCGCGTGGTCGACCTGAATGACCGCGCGCTACGCCAGACGTTGGTCGGCCTCGGCGGCAAGCCCAACGGGTTCCCGCGCGAGACCGGCTTCGACATCACCGTCGCGTCCGAGTGCATGGCGATCCTCGCGCTCTCGACCAGCATGAAGGACATGCGCGAGCGCCTTGGCAAGATCGTCATCGGCACCAACCGCGAAGGCGAGGCGATCACCACCGAGGACCTCAAGGTGGCGGGCGCCATGACGGTGCTGATGAAGGATGCGCTGATGCCGACGCTCGTGCAGACGCTCGAGCACACGCCTGCGCTGATTCACGCCGGCCCGTTTGCGAACATCGCGCATGGCAACTCCAGCATCGTGGCCGACCAGATCGCGCTGCGCCTGGGCGACTACGTCGTCACCGAGTCCGGCTTCGGCGCCGACATCGGCATGGAGAAGTTCATGGACATCAAGTGCCGCGCTTCGGGCCTCAGCCCCGACTGCGTGGTAATCGTCGCGACCATCCGCGCCCTCAAGATGCACGGCGGCCTTGGCGTGATTCGCCCGGGCAAGCCGCTCCCGCCCGAGCTCACGACCGAGAACCTCGACGCGCTCGAGAAGGGTGCCGCGAACCTCGTTGCGCACATCCGCATCGCCAAGAAGTTCGGCGTGCCGGTGGTCGTGGCGGTCAACAGGTTCCACACCGACACCAGCGCCGAAGTCGAACTGCTCACGAAGATCTCGAAGGAGGCGGGTGCGCAGGACGCGGTGATGGCCGACATCTGGGCCGAAGGCGGCGCCGGTGGCACCGACCTGGCCGAGGCGGTCGTTGCAGCCTGCGAGCAGCCCAAAGACTTCAAATTCCTCTACGACCTCGAGCAGCCGATTGAAGACAAGATTCGCATCATCGCGACCGAGATCTACGGCGCGGATGACATCGAGATCCTGCCGGTGGCTCGCAAGAAGATCCGCAAGTTCACGGACATGGGCTACGGCAACCTGCCGATCTGCATGGCCAAGACGCACCTGTCACTGAGCCACAACCCGCAGCTCAAGGGCGTGCCGAAGGGGTTCAACCTGACCGTGCGCGACATCCGCGCGTCGGTCGGCGCCGGGTTCCTCTACCCGCTGTGCGGCAACATGATGACGATGCCGGGCCTGCCGTCGAAGCCCGCGTTCGAAAACGTCGATCTCGACATCGAAACCGGTCGCGTCAAGGGGCTGTTCTAGGACTCACGGAGGAACGGGGAGGGCCACGGCGTCCAACCATGGTGCGTACGGCCCTTCCGCTCTTCGCCACGCTTTGTGCGCTCGTCTCCTTCACGTTTGCGCAGGAGGACGAGCCCGTCATCGATGCCGTCGCCGAAACGGTGGCGGCGCTCCGCAAGGCCGATCCGGAACAGTTCAAGGATCTGGCGGAACGTGACGAGCCGGATCCCTGGTTGGTGGCGGATCGGCTGCTCCGGAATGGAGATCGTGAACTGGCGCGTCGATTCGCGACGGCGAAGGCGCGACCTGCCGTGGCCGGGCTTCCGGAGTACCTGAGGACCGACCCCCGCCCCAGCAGCGCGGTGGCGGAGGCGATCTCGCTGGCCCAGCTGCGACTCGAGGACGATGAGGCGACCAAACCGCAGCTCGAAGGCGCGATCCGCGCTCTGACTGCGGTGGTCGAAGGCGCCACCCCCATGGAACAGGCGCGGCTCCACTCGCTGCTCGGGTTGGCCCACGCCTACGCCGGGGATGTCGTCGCATCGAGCCGCGCACTCGGCAGCGCGGCTACGGTTGCGGGACGCATCGGCTGGCTGCGCGAGGCCGCCGACGCGCTCGGCACACAGTCGGAAAATGCACGCGTGCTCCTGCGCTACGACGAGGCAATTGAGATCGCGCGCCGCGAAGTCGAGCTGCGCCAGCGCCTGGGAAACGAACCGCGGCTGGTGGCGCATCTCCAGCGGATCGCCCAGCTGTTCGATGAGAACGGCGACCTCGGCGCAGCAACACGCGAACTTGACGGTTGGGCCGGCAAGCTCTCGCCCGCAGCGGACACCGAACTCGCTCTTTCGCGAGCGAACTTGCGACTGCAGCAGGCCGACCTCGAAGCTGCGCTCGACGTCCTGCGATCGAAGGTCCAACCACGGGATGCGGACCAAAGCGCCCGTGTGCGCATGCTGGCGGGCGACATCCTGCGCCAGCAGGGCAACGAGGCGCAGGCGTTCGAGAGCTACCGCAAGGCGATCACGCAGTTCGAGAAAACCGAGAACCCCGTCGCATTGGGGCGAGCGCTGGGGAACGCCGGCATCAGCTTGGTCCGAATGGGAAAGCCGGAGCAGGCGCGCCCGCTTCTCGAGAGCGCGCAAGCTCAGTTCGACCGCGCCGGTGACCGCAATCTCGTTGCGCTCGCGGTTCTCTTCCGTGGCGATGCGCGTCTCGCTGCCGGGGAGCACGCACTCGCGTTGCGCCTGTTCAATTCGGTGCGCACGTTTGCCGCACGCACACAGGACGGATGGCTCGAGGCGAACGCGCAGATCCGCCGCGGGCGCGCCCTGCTCGCAGGCGGCCAGCTTGACGATGCTCGCAAGGCGTTCGCGGCGTGCTACGAGCTCGGCGGAATGGCTCGCGCTCCGGAATTGCAGGCTGAGGGTGCGGTGGGCGAAGCGCGCTGCCTGCTCCGCCAGGCGCACGGGACACGTGCCGCGGAAGCCGTGGATCGAGCGTACACCGCTCTCGCCCCGCTCATTGATGCGCGCGCGGTACCGCCCGGCGACGAAGCGCGGCGCATCTTCGATCTCATCGCGGCGGCGCGGGTCGAAGCAGCGCTGCTCCTCGATTCCGAGATCGACCTCTGGCGCGCCATCGAACTCCAGCGGCTCGGCCAGCAGATCCGCACCGCTCGGGAGATCCGGCTGCTGCACAAGTTGGCGATGACCGTCGAGATGCGGCAAGCGGAGGCGGACGCGCGACGGCGCATCCAGCGATCCGCGTTGTTCGAGGATCGGGCGCGCGCCGAGGACGATCGCGCCACGGCCGTGCGCTGGAAGGCCGCGCGCGAGAAGGCGGAGCGCGACCTCGACACGGTGATCGATTCCGTCGTTTTCGCGGCTCGGCCGGGATGGGAACGATTGGTTCCGTCGCCCGGCACGCTCAACAATCTCCGCGAGCGGCTGACGCCCAGCGAAGTCCTCGTGTCCTACGCGCTGTCGGATGGCCGCGCGGCCGCGTTGGTCGTCAGCCGGGCTGAGGTGCGCCTCGTCCGGCTCGCGGACTCTGCCACGCTGCGAAGCGCGGGCGCAAAGGAGCAGGCAGGCCTGCTGATCGAGCCGCTCAATCTGCGCAAACGCCAGTCGCGCGTCGTCCTCATTCTCCCCGCGGAACTGAACCACGTGGTGTGGGATGCCATTGATCCCGCTCGTCGCCACGTGCGAATGCCTTCGGCGACGGAGTTCGACCGTCTGCGTGCGCGGCGGTCGGGACGCTCCAGTTGGCGTGTGTACACGGCCCCCATACCGTCGGTCCGTTCGATCGAGGAGGGACCCTCGACGGCGAAAGTGGTCGTCATCACCGAGCCGATCGACGGGCCTGCGCTGCCCCGCGCGTTCTTCCTGCGCGGTACTTCCGTCGTCCTGGCGCCCAGGGAGCCGGGACGCGTGGCGGCAGCTGGCGACATCGCGGCGGAGTGGGCTCTATCCGCCACCGTGCCCCCCGGCTGGGTCGTCTGGGGCGGCTAATCGTGAACGACGGTGCCAGGCACCGTCGTTCACTATTACCGTTGACGGCATCGCTACAATCACGGGATGGCAGCCACGATCATCGACGGAAAGCAGATCGCCGCGGACGTCCGCGCTGAGGTCAAGGAAGGTGTCACGAAGCTCCGCGAGGGGAAAGGCGTCGTCGCCGGACTCGCCACGGTGCTCGTCGGAGCCGACCCCGCATCCCACAAATACGTATCGATGAAGCGCAAGGCGTGCGCGGAAGCGGGCATCGAAAGCTTCCACCACGAGCTGCCCGAGGACGCCACGCAGGACGAGGTGCTCAAGCTGGTCGCGTCCCTCGGCGCCGATCCGAAGGTGCACGGCATCCTGGTTCAGCTTCCGCTGCCGAAGCAGGTCGACGAAGAGACGATTCTCGACGCCGTCCCGCTTTCCAAGGACGTCGACGGCTTCCACCCGCTCAACATCGGCGCGCTCGCCATGAAGGGCCGCGACCCCGAGTTCATGCCCTGCACGCCGCACGGCTGCATGGTCCTGCTGGAGCGCTCCGGCACCGAGATCTCCGGCGCGAACGCGGTTGTCCTCGGCCGCTCGAACATCGTCGGCATGCCGGCGGCGCTCATGCTCATCAAGCACAACGCGACGGTCACCGTCTGCCACTCGCGCACCAAGGACCTGCAGGCGACCGTTCGCGAGGCGGACATCCTGATCGCCGCCATCGGTCGCGCGCACTTCGTGAAGGGCGACTGGATCAAGCCGGGCGCCACCGTGATCGACGTCGGCACAAACGTGATCGACGACGCCACTCGCAAGAGCGGCAAGCGTCTCGTGGGCGATGTGGATTACGCCGCGGCGGTCGAGGTCGCCGGCAAGATCACGCCCGTCCCCGGCGGCGTCGGCCCCATGACAATCGCCATGCTGATGGCCAACACGCTGCGCGCGGCCGAGAAGACTGCGTAGCGCGCTCGCGGCTAGTCGCGCGACGCGGAAGCGCGGCGGTAGCGGAGTACACCGGCCACGACGCCGAACAACGGTGCGACGGTCAGCGCGATCACGGCGGCAGAGCTGGCGCCTCGGTCACGGCCGAATGCCGCGGCCAGAATCTGGATCGCAAAGCCCGTGAACATCCAGACGCAAAAGAACACGCCGGTCGCCTGCACCCACGGCGGCAGACTTGCTCGCGGCGGAGCCTCGTGGTGCTCATCGAAACGCGCGCTGTTGGGAAGCGGCAGATAGGGAAGCGCCGTCTCCGCGGTCCCCAAGTTCCCGCCGCAGTGCGTGCAGTAGTCAGCTCCCGGGCCGAAGGGCTGCGTACAACGCGGACAGACGGCCGACTCGGGAACCGCCGCGGTCAATCCGACTCGTCCTTCTTCTCGCCCTCGCCATGCTTCTCGAAGTCCTCGCCCGGGGGCGGGATGAAGGGCATCGTGGAAGTCGCATCGCCCACGGGCTGACCGCACTTGGGGCAGAAGTCGTCGCCGATCTCGTACTCGGCGAAGCAGTGGGGACAGACCGGTGTGGCCGGGGATTCGTTTTCAGCCATGGCTGTCATTCTATCGCGAACGAAGGTGCAAAGCGCGAACGATACGACAGCGATGACTGGGGCCGCGATTGCTCCCGCTGTGCCGGGAACGGCGGCCAGCGTGACCGCGAACATCGCCAGCCCCACCGCGACAGGCAACCAACGCAGACGGACGAAGGTCGATTCGGCTCCGGGGTCACGTCGAAAGCCGGCGGGCACGTCAAACGGCTGAAGGAACGGTCCTGTTTCTGCCTTGGCACCGGTCGGATGACCACATCCACGACACACGTCTTGACCGGGAACGACCGGCGTCTGACAGCGGATGCACACCTCGCGCGCCGCCTCCGTCATTTATTGATCCCGTTCCGCTTCGATCGATGCCACAACGTGCGACTGGAACATGCTGCAGGTCACCATGGCGACGATCGCCACGACCAACGCCGCGCCGACGCCCACAGGCCCGGGCACGGCCGCCAGCGTCACGATCATCATCGCAATCGCGAACACGAACGGCAGCCACTTGAGCTTGGCGAACGTCGATAGCTCACCCGGCTTGCGCCGCTTCCCACCGACTGTGGCAAAGCGGTAGCGCCATCCAACGTTGGTTCGCGCGAACGCGCTGATCGCCATGCCGCATGTCGGGCAGTAGTCCGTTCCGGGCGCGATGCGCGTCTGGCAACTCAAACAAACTTCCCTCCGCACCGTGCCCAATCCTACTCCCGGGCCGCCTTTCCTATTCGAGTCCCCCGGCCCCCTTATTCTTCCCCTCCCTTCATGCGAACGCACCTCGAGAAGCTCAACAAGCAACAACGCACCGCCGTCGAAACCACGGAAGGCCCGGTTCTGGTCCTCGCCGGCGCCGGAACCGGCAAAACGCGCGTGATTACCGTTCGCATGGCGCATCTGCTCGACAAGGGCGTCAACCCCGAGCAGATCCTCGCCATGACGTTCACCAACAAGGCGGCGAAGGAGATGAAGGAGCGCGTCGGCTCTCTCGTCGGCAGGAAGCGCGGCAAGATCCTGACGGTCGGAACATTCCACTCGTTCTGCGTGCGGGCGCTGCGCGAACACGCCCCCGCCATCGATCTGCCGAAGCACTTCTCGATCTCCGACGCTTCGGACCAGATCGCCGCGGTCAAAGGCGCCATGCGCGACCTGCACATCCCCGAGGAGCGCATGCACCCGCGCGCCATGCAGGCGCAGATTTCGCTGGCCAAAAACCGGTTGCAGACCCCCGACCAGGTCGCGGAGTGGGACGAACTGATCGGGCGCGTCTACCAGAAATACAATGAGCACCTGCGCCGCTCCAAGGCGCTCGACTTCGACGACCTGCTGCTCGAAATGCTGCGCCTGATGCGCGAGGCGGACGACGTCGCGCAAATCTTCCGGGCGCGCTACCAGTACGTCATGGTGGACGAGTATCAGGACACCAACGGCCCGCAATACGAGATCGTGCGGGCGCTGGCGGGCCTGCGGCGCAACCTGTGCGTCGTGGGCGACGACGACCAGTCGATCTACGGCTGGCGCGGCGCGGACGTCAAGAAGATCCTCGCGTTCGAAAAGGACTTCCCGGGCGCGCGCGTCATCCGGCTCGAGACGAACTACCGATCCACCGAGCAGATTCTCGGCGCCGCCAACCGCATCATCAAGAACAACCCGGCGCGCCACGAGAAGACACTCCGCAGCCACTACGGGCCCGGCGACGACATCAAGATCATCCAGGTCGATGACGAGGAGCGCGAGGCGGTCGGCGTCGTGGGCGACATCCTGAAGCACGTGCGCCTCGGGGATGCGAAGTTGATGGATTGCGCGATTCTGTTCCGCACCGCGGTCCAGCCGCGCGCATTCGAGACGGTTTTGCGCTCGCGCGACGTTCCTTACATCCTCGTCGGTGGGCAGTCGTTCTTCGACCGCAAGGAAGTGCGCGACGTGCTTGCGTACCTCAAGCTGGTCTCCAATCCGCTGGATGAGGTCTCGCTACTTCGAATCGTGAACTGCCCGCCCCGTGGCGTCGGCAAGAAGTCCATCGACTGTGCCCTGGCTGAGGCGACGAAGCTCGGCGTTTCGGTCAATCGCGCCATCGAAAACGTCAACGATATCCCGGGCGTCTCCTCCACGGCGAAGGTGGCGATGACGGACCTCCAGGC
>Ga0070729_10002638_pt1 | contig 22642 bp, 15 predicted proteins | sample tdDd472_FD_66725 | JGI IMG/M metagenome (GOLD analysis project Ga0070729, IMG submission 66725) | Marine sediment microbial communities from the Atlantic coast under amendment with organic carbon and nitrate - tdDd47.2 | ecosystem: Environmental > Aquatic > Marine > Coastal > Sediment | place... | reverse complement strand
CGCCACCAACCCACCCACACCGCTCCGACACGAGCACCACCGGAAAGCTGTCTCCCCTGCAGGGGGAGCAAGCTGCGGCGAGGACCTGAATGGTCCTCGAGCGCAGCGCGGTAGCGACGCCAACAGGCCGACGGCGAAGCCGCCACCGGCAGCAGCCCGAGACAGAGGGGGAGGACGCCGAAGTGGTCTACATCGCCAGCCCGACCTCTCCCCGAACGCGACTTCGGCGTTCTCCCTCCCTGACCCGGGCGACCGCCCGGGTCGGTCCCTCCCTGCAGGAGAGCAAGCTGCGTCGAGGACCTGAATGGTCCTCGAGCGCGGCGCGGTAGGACCGTCCGGGCGGTGCCCCCCCCTCACCACAACCCCGAGAACTCCCGCACCACCGGAGCCCCGAGGGCGTCCACATCCACGTCCGGGTTCCCCGGCCGCACCGACAGCACCACAGCACACCCCGCGTCCCGCGCCGCGACGATCTCGGCGGGGTTGTCGCTCACGAACCCGACCGCCGACGGCGCCACGCCGAGGGCCTCGGCGATGCGGGCGTACGACGCGGCGTCCTTCTTGCCGCCGCTCGTCGTGTCGAAGTGCGCCGACAGCAGCGGCGTCAGGTCGCCGGCCACCGAGTGCGCGAAGAGCAGCTTCTGCGCGGCGACGCTGCCCGACGAATAGATCGCCACCCGCGCGCCCGACGCCGTCCACCGCTCGAGCGCCGGCGGCACGTCGTCGTACACGTGGCCGCGGATCGTCCCCGACCGGTACCCGTCCCGCCACATCGCGCCCTGCAGCGCCTTCAACGCCGTCGTCTTGCGATCCGCGTCCATCTGCGCCCGCACGTTCGCCGCGACCGCAGCGAGCACAGCGTCGTCGATCGGGCCGTGCGGGATCGGCGGCACGTCCGTACCCTCGGCCGCGTCCTCGCGGGCCAGCGCGCGCAGCGCGTCCACGTGCCCCTGCAGCGCCGGGTCGTCGCGGTGGGCCTGCAGCCACCCGTCGAGGTCCTCGCGAATCCGGGGGAAGAGCACGTCGTACACGAACGAGATCGACGTCGTCGTCCCTTCGATGTCGAGCAGGATCACGTCGGGTCGAGACATGGGGCCTCCGGCGAGTCGGCGGTGCGAACAGACCCCGGCGTCCTGCCACGCACCTGCGCCTTCGGCAAGACCGGCACGATACGTACCGCGCGATCTTTTCTCACCCCGCGACGTGTTGATCGACCCTGCACAAAATACTAAACAGATGTTCACTGTCAGCCCGGGATGCACCATGCTCGCTCTGCCTCTGAACTCTGCTGCCATCACCCCCGCGAGTCGGCTCCTGGACACCACGGATCCGCGTCCCCGCGACGTGTCCTCGCTGCGCGGGCACCTCGTCGAGGTCGACGACGGACCCGGGCGCGCGGTCACGACCCTCGGGGCGTCGGTGGTGTACGAGGCCCAGGCGAGCGGACGGTGCGCCGCGTGGGTGACGACCCGCGACGACCTGCCCCTCGCCGAGGATCTCGTCGCCTGGGGGATCGACCTGCAGGCCCTGCTCTTCGTGCGCGCGCCGGACGCACGCGCCGCCGGACGCGCCGCCGAGCGCCTGCTGCGCACCGGCGCGTGGGCGGCGGTCGTGCTCGAGCCCGGGGCGTTCGTGTTCGAGCCGGCGCGGATCGGCCGCCTGTCGCGCCTCGCCGAGACCCACCACGCCACGGTGCTCGTGCGCCGCGAGGGCCGCGCCGGACCGGGCAGCGCCCTGGTGGGCATGCGGCTGCAGGCGTCGCGCGAGCGACCGAGCCACGAGCCCCCTCGCCTCGCCATCGATGTAGTGCGCCACCGCCGCGGCGGCGCCGGATCCCGCTGGACCACGACCTGTGATGGACCGCCTGGCCTGCGTTGACATCCCCCTGCTCGCGCTGCAGTGCCTGCGGCGAGAACGGGACCTGCCGGCCAAGCAGCCGCTCGCCGTTGTCGACCGGGACCACCCGGACGGACGGGTGCAGCAGGTGAACCGGGCCGCGCGGCGTGCGCGCATCCGGCCGGATCTTCGGCTGGCCGCGGCGCTGCAGCTCTGCCCCGACCTCGTCGCCGCCGAGCTGCCCGAGGCCGCGATCCGCGACGAGACGCGGGTCCTGATCGAGCTGCTCGGCCGCTTCTCGCCGCACGTCGAGGCCGACGCGACCCCCGGGCGCTTCGTGCTCGATGCGCGCGGCGTCGAGCGCCTCTTCGGCCCCGTCGAAGACTGGGCCCGCGCCGTACACGAGGCCGTCGATGCCCGAGACCTCGTGGGCCGCGTGGCCGTCGCCTCGTCCCGCTTCACCGCCATCGCCATCGCCGCGACCCGCGCCGGCGTCACCTGCGTCGACGACCCCGCCGACGAGCAGGCGCTGATCGACACCGTGCCCCTGCGCCGGGTGATCGACGACCCGACCCTGCGGGCTCGGCTGCACCAACTCGGGCTCGCGACCCTCGGGCAGCTGCGCGCCCTGCCCGGCGACGCCCTGACCGACCGGTTCGGCGAGGGCGTGCACCACCTGCACCGCGCCCTCACCGGCACGGACCCGCGGCTCGCGGTCAGCGACCCGATCGCGCCGCTGCTCGTGTCCGAGATGCACCTCGACCTGCCCGAGACCGAGTCCACCCGCCTGCTCTTTCGCCTCAAGCGACACATCAGCCCTCTCTTCGAGCGGGTCGCTCGGCGCGGGCAGAAGGTCAGCCGCCTGCGGCTGACGCTGCGCCTCTTCGGCGGACGCACCCGCGAGCTCGTCGTCACCCCCGCCGAGCCCACCGACGACGAGACCCGCCTCGTCGAGCTGCTGCGCCTGCAGCTCGACCGCACCGAGCTGCCCGGGGGCGTCGAGGGCGCCCTCGTCGTTGCCGACGGCGAGCGCGTGACCCCCGCCCAGCTCGCGCTGCTCGACCGGGGCCGCGCCCTCGAGCTGCCCCGCGCGCGCGAAGCCGCCGCCCAGGTCGCCGCCGAGCTCGGCGACGCCCGGGTCGGTGTGCTCGCTCTCTCTGACGGGCACCTGCCCGAGGCCCGCTGGCGCTTCGAAGCCACCACCGCCCTGCGCAGCCCGGCGCCACGCAGCCGCCGCCCCCGGCTCGTGCGCCGCATCCTCGGCACCCCGGCGGCGCTGCCCCCTCGCCCCCGGCACGAGCCGGACGGCTGGCTCGTCGCCGGGCTCGCCGCTGGACCGGTCGAACGTGCCGACGGTCCATGGATCGTCAGCGGGGGCTGGTGGGCCCGCGAGATCCACCGCGAGTACTGGTTCGTCGAAACCCGGCGCGGCGACCTGCTGTGGGTCTTTCACGACCGACGGCGGCGGGCCTGGTACCGCCACGGCGAGGTGGACTGATGGCCGCGTACGTCCCCCTCACCGCCCGCAGCAACTTCAGCTTTCTCGAGGGCGCCAGCCATCCGGACGAGCTCGTCGAGCGCTGCGCCGAGCTCGGCATCGGCGCCCTGGGCCTCACCGATCGTGACGGGGTCCACGGGCTCGTCCGCGCCTGGGTCCGCGGGCGCGAGCTCGGCGTGCGCATCGTCGCCGGCAGCGAGGTGACGATCGACGACGGCTCGACCCTGCACCTCATCGCCACCGACCGCGCCGCCTACGGGCGCCTGTGCACCCTCGTCACCGCCGGGCGGCTGCGCAGCCCCAAGGGCGAGTCCCGCGTCACCTGGGACGAGGTCATCGATCACGCCGACGGGCTCGTCGCCCTGTGGGGCGGCCGCCGCGGCGCCCTCGCCACCCGCGAGGTCCTGCCCGAGCGGGTGGGCCAGCTGCGCGAGGCGTTCGGCGACCGCCTCTACGCCGCCCTCGCCCGCCACCGCACCGCCGACGAGCTCGTGCTCGAGCAGCGCGTCCTCACACAGGCGCGGCGCCACGACCTGCCGATCGTCGCCGCCCGCGACGTGCGGTACCATGTGATGGACCGCCGCCCGCTGCACGACGTGATGACCTGCATCCGTCACGGCCGCACCCTGCACGACGTCGGGCGGCGCACCGAGGCCAACGCCGAGCACGCGCTCATGGCCCCCGCTGCGCTGGAGCGGCTCTACGCCGACGTGCCCGGCGCCCTCGCCCGCACCGTCGAGATCGCCGCCCGCTGCAGCTTCGACCTCGGGCACGTCGACTACCGCTACCCCGCCGAAGACGGCGGCGACGGCCGCGACTCGTCGGCGCGGCTGCGCGCCCTGACCTGGGACGGCGCCCGGCGGCGGTACCGCGGCGAGATCCCCGACAGCGTGACCGCCCAGATCGAACGCGAGCTCGCCCTGATCGACGAGCTCGATTACGGCGGGTACTTCCTCACGATGCACGACATCGTCGCGTGGTGCCGCCAGCAGGGCATCCTCTGCCAGGGGCGGGGGTCCGCCGCGAACTCGTCGGTCTGCTACTGCCTCGGCATCACCGCCGTCGACCCGGTGCGCCTCGAGCTGCTCTTCGAGCGCTTCATCTCGCGCGAGCGTGCCGAGCCCCCGGACATCGACCTCGACATCGCCCACGAGCGCCGCGAGGAGGTCATCCAGTGGGTGTACGAGCGCTATGGCCGGTCCCACGCCGCCATGGTCGCCAACGTCATCCGGTACCGCCCCCGCTCGGCGGTGCGCGACGTCGGGCGCGCCCTCGGCATCCCGGCGATGGCCCTCGATCGGGTGGCGAAGCTGCTCAGTCACCACGCCCACGCCGACGACGCCACGATCCGCGACGCCGGGCTCGACCCCGAGGCCCCGCTGTACCGGCACCTCGTGCGCCTCTGCTCGGACCTGCTCGATACGCCGCGGCACCTGTCGATCCACCCCGGCGGGTTCATCCTCGGCCGCGACCCGGTCCACACCCTCGTGCCGATCGAGAACGCGACGATGCCCGGGCGCACGGTCATCCAGTGGGACAAGTACGACGTCGAGGCGCTGGGCCTGTTCAAGGTCGACCTGCTCGGGCTCGGTGCGCTGACCCACATCGACCGCTGCGTGACCCTCATCGAGCGGCACGAGGACACCCGCATCGACCTCGCCGAGATCCCCGCCGACGACCCGGCGACCTTCGACATGATCGGGCGCGCCGAGACCGTCGGCGTCTTTCAGATCGAGAGCCGCGCCCAGATGTCGATGCTGCCGCGCCTGCGCCCACGGACGTTCTATGACCTCGTCATCGAGGTCAGCATCGTGCGCCCGGGCCCGATCAGCGGCGACATGGTGCACCCGTACCTGCGCCGCCGCCGGGGCGAAGAGCCGGTCACCTATCCCCACGCGTGCCTCGAGCCCGTGCTCGCCCGCACCCTCGGCGTGCCGCTCTTTCAGGAGCAGGTGATGAAGCTCGCCGTAGTCGCCGCCGACTACACCCCCGGCGAGGCGGACCAGCTGCGCCGCGACATGGCCGCGTGGCGACAGGAGGGCCGCATCGACCAGCACCGCGAGCGGCTCGTCGCGCGCATGAAGGCGAAGGGCATCGCCGAAGAGTTCGCCGAGCGGGTGTTTCAGCAGATCCGCGGGTTCGGCGAGTACGGATTCCCCGAGTCGCACGCCGCGAGCTTCGCCCTCATCAGCTACGCCACCGCCTGGCTGCGCTGCCACCACCCGGCCGCGTTCACCGCGTCGCTGCTGAACAGCCAGCCGATGGGCTTCTACAGCGTGGCGACCATCGTCGAGGAGGCGCAGCGCCGGGGCCTGACGATCCGGGCGATCGACGCGACCTGCTCGGCGCTCGACTGCACGCTGGAGCCGGACCCGGACGGCGAGCTCGATCCGTTCGCGATCCGCCTCGGCCTGCGCTTTCTGTCCGGCGCGCCGCGCCATGAACTCGAGCGCCTCGTCGCCGCCCGCGAGGTGCGCCCCTTCGCCGATCTCACCGACCTGCGACGGCGCGCGCAGGTGTCCGACGGCACCCTGCGGCGTCTCGCCGAAGCCGGCGCTCTCGCCGCCTTCGGCCACGAGCGCCGCGACGCCCTGTGGGTGGTGTCCCGCCCGGACCGCGGCGACAGCCTCGACCTGCCCGAGCCCACCCGGGCCCCGCGCTTCGCCGCCCTCGCCGACGCCGACCAGATCTTCTGGGACTACCGCACCCACGGGATGAGTGTGCGCGGCCACCCCATGAGCACGATCCGCGAAGACCTCGACGCTCGCGGGCTGCCCGATGCCTGGCGCGTGACGATGCTGCCGGACGGCGCCCGCACCCACTACGTCGGCCTCGTCATCTGTCGGCAGCGCCCCGGCACCGCCGGCGGCGTGGTGTTCATGACCCTCGAGGACGAGACCGGCTTCGTGAACCTCGTGCTGTGGAAGGACGTGTTCGAGCGCTACAACATCCTCGCGCGGACCCGCCCCGTGCTCGGCGTGACCGGCCGGGTGCAGTCCGAAGAAGGCGTCGTCCACCTCATCGCCGACGAGCTGTGGGAGCCCCTCCGCGCCCCCGAGCATGCCAAACCCCGCAGCCGCGACTTTCACTGATCGGCCGCGGCGCCACCCCTGGGGGGAACGACAGGGATTGCAGCCCGGATTCGGCCGGATCGACCGCGGCGCCACCCCAGGAGCGGCGACAGAGAGTGCGGCGCGGATCGGGAGCGCGACCGGGTCGGATCGGCTCGGCGTCGCCGCCACAGCAGGGGCGGCAGAGATGGCGGACGGATCGGGAGCGCGACCCGACCGAAGCCCGCGGGCGGCCGAACGCGGTCTGGACACGATCCGCGATCCGGCCCACTCTCGTCGCGAACCGGAGGGGACCATGCACCGACCGCACCGCCGCACCGCCCCGCGCGCCATTCTCGCTCTCGCGACCGTCGTCACCGCCCTCGCCTTCACCGCACCGGCGAGCGCCGAACCCTACCGCCAGGGGTCGTTTCGCGTGTCCGCGGGCGTCGGCTACGTGAGCACCGGCACCGACAACTACATCACCCTCGGCGGCGGCGGCGGATACTACTTCGTCGACGGACTCGAGGTCGGGCTCGACATCGACACGTGGCTCGGCGCGGACCCGAAGATCACGACGGTGACACCGTCGACGACGTTCACGTTCTTCATGGTCCCGCAGGCCAGGCCCTACGTCGGCACGTTCTATCGCCACTGGTTCGTCAGCAGCCCGTTTCGCGACATCGACAGCTGGGGCGCCCGCGCCGGACTCCGCCTGCCCGCCGGCCCCGCCGTGCTGAGCATCGGCGCGATCTACGAACGCCAGTTCGGCTGCGATGGCGCCGGCTGCGACGACATCTCGCCGGAGTTCGGGCTCGGCTTCTACTTCTGAGCCCGACGCGGCCGCAGGCGGCGACCGCGCCCCCGCGCCTCACTGCGAGACGACGATCGCCTGCATCGTGAAGAGCGGGCTGGTGTCGCCCGCCGCCCAGGCGATCAGCACCGAACGCTCGCCGACCGGCGTTGCCGTGAGCGGATAGGCCGCGACCGGGTCGGCGCTCAGCGCGCTCGCATCGACCGACGCGCCATCGAGCCAGCCACCGAACGCGTCGTTGGTGAACCCGCGAATCGGCTGCAGCCAGCCGATGAACGTCGCGTCCCCCCGCGCGGCGAGCACCGGGCTGATCGCGACCCCGGGCGGGCCCTGCAGCGCCTGCGTCTCGCCACCGTTCGGGCGCACGTAGGTGATCCCGTCGACGGTCGACGCCGCGACGAACCCGCCTGTGCCGCCGGTGGCGTCCGCGGCGACGCCCCCGTCGATGACCTCGACCGTCATCCCGTCGTCGTTCTCCGGAATCCACCGCGCGATGCGCACCCGATCCCCGTCATCACGAAACTGCTCGGCCCAGGCCACGGTGATCTCGCCCCCGTCGGTGACGGCAATCGCCGGCTCGACCTGCGTTTCGTTGGCGTCCGGCACGAGGCGTCGCAGCTCGCCGAACGGCGCTGCGTCAGCGTCGAACGCCTGCGTGAACACCTGGAAGGTCGACGTGGTCGGGTCGGCCCAGGCGCCGGCGAGCATGAAGCCGTCCGACGTCGCGGTGACGTCGGCCATCCACGCGTTCGCGACGACGGTCTCGCCATCGACGACGAGTTCGAGGGGCGCTGCGTCGGGCCCGGGGTCGGCTCCGTCGACGCCGAAGGTGCGGTACTCGATCGACAGGTTGTTCTCGCCCGACCCGTCGTCGTTCTGCCAGACGACGAGCACGCGACCGTCGCGCACGGCGATCGCAGGGTCGATGCGGTTGCCCGGCGCGTCGGGCGACACGTCGAACGGCTCGACGAGCCACTGCCCTTCGCAGCCGAGGCGACCGACGCGGACCGCGAAGTCGCTGGCATCGTTGGCGACGTTCCAGGTGACCCACACCGCCTCGCCGTCCCACGCGACGTCCGGGTGGATCTGCGTCGTCTCGCCCTCGAGCGCGAACACCCCGAGGCTCGCGGCGTCGTCCCAGCACGCCGGGTCGAGCGCGGCGCCGGCGTCGACCGAAGCATCGCCTGCATCGGTACCACCTGCATCGGTACCGCCGGCGTCGAGATCGCCGGCGTCGCCACGTCCCCCGGACGCATCGTCGGAGCCGGTGTCGGTGCCGACGGCACCACCTGAGGCGTCGTCGCCACAGCCGGTGCCGAACGCCAGACCGGCGCAGGCGAGCGCAGCGACGGCCCAGCGGGCAGCGCGCGGCGGGGTGAGAGTCACGAGAAGAGTCGTCATCATGAGCTCCAGAGCGAACACCGCGCGGGCCACACCACGGTGCGTGGCGGGCGACAGCACGCGTGGCATGCAGAGGTTCGAGTCAGCGGCGCTCACCGAGCGACCGCGGGTTTCGCGCGTACCGTGCGGCGTCTTCGTACGAGATCAAGTCGCGGATGTAGAGTTCCCGCAGCGCCCGGTCCATCGTCATCATGCCGTCGCCGAGGTTCGACTCCATGACCGACAGCGCCTGATGCATCTTGGCGTCGCGGATCATCGTGCGGATCGCGGCGTTGGCGACGAGCACCTCGAACGCGGCGAGGCGCCCCCCGCCGACCCGCGGCAGCAGCCGCTGCGACACGACACCGAGCAGCGACGCCGCGAGCTGACTGCGGATCTGGTGCTGCTGGTGCGACGGGAACACATCGATCACCCGGTCGATCGCCTGCACGGCGTCGTTCGTGTGCAGGGTCGCGAGCACGAGGTGGCCGGTCTCGGCCGCGGTGATCGCGGCCTGGATCGTCTCCTGATCCCGCATCTCGCCAATGAGGATGACGTCCGGGTCCTGCCGCAGCACGTACTTCAGCGCCGCCGCGAACGACTGCGTATCCGCGTGCACCTCGCGCTGGTCCACCGTCGCGAGCTTGCCCTCGTGGGTGTACTCGATCGGGTCCTCGACGGTGAGGATGCGGCACGGGCGGCTGCTGTTGATCCGGTCGATCAGGCACGCGAGCGTCGTCGACTTGCCGCTGCCGGTCGGCCCGACGACGAGCAGCAGCCCGTGGGGTCGGTCACCGAGGTGCATCACGATCGGCGGGATCAGCAGCTCCTCGGGGCTCGGGATGCGCGACGCGATCGTGCGCAGCGCCGCGGCCATGCGCCCCTTCTGGTAGTACGCGTTCACGCGAAACCGCTGGCCCGTCTCGAGGGCGAGCGCGAAGTCGATCTCGCGGTCGATCTCGTACTGGGACCGCTGCGACGCGCTCAGGATCGAGTACAGCAGCGTGCGCATGTCGGCGGCCGACAGGGGGCGTACCTTCAGCGCCTCGAGCTCGCCGTTGATGCGCAGAATCGGCGGCCGACCGACGGTGAGGTGCAGGTCCGAGGCGCCGCGGTCCTGCACGAGCGCGAGCAGCGACTTCATGTCGAAGCCGGCGGCGGTCGCGAGCTCGGCCTCGCCGCGGAAGGTCGCCACACCCGTGGCCATACCCCGAGCCGCGAGGGTGAACTCGTCGGGATTCGTCGCGTAGGCGCGCCCGACGTCGTACTCGATCGCGCCCTGCTGATAGAGGTGCAGCAGCGACTGGTTGAACGTGCGCAATCCCGGATCCGACGACATCTTCACAAGGTCGTAGAGGTCGTCGATGCGCTGCTCGCGGATGAGGCGCCGCACCGCCGGACCGACCGTGACCACCTCGGTCGCCACGGCGCGCCCGGACGCGTCGGACTTCGGCACGAGGCGCTGGGCGACGATGCCCTGGAGGCTCATCGACAGGTCGATCGCCGCCTGATCCCGCATGTGGGTGGGGAAGTACGACAGGATCCGCTGCAGCGTCTGCGTCGCATCGATCGTGTGCAGCGTGGCGAGCACGAGATGGCCGGTCAGCGCCGCCGAGAGGGCGACCTGCATCGTCTCGAGGTCCCGCATCTCGCCGATGAGGATCACGTCCGGGCTCTGCCGCACAACGTGCTTGAGCGCCGCCGCGAACGACCGGGTGTCGGCGCCGATCTCGCGCTGCGTGATGCGCGCCTGGTCGTCGACGTGCACGAACTCGATGGGGTCCTCGATCGTCACGACGTGCACCGGGCGCGTCGTGTTGATGCGGTGCACGAGCGCCGCGAGGGTCGTCGACTTGCCCGACCCGGTAGCGCCGGTCACGAGGACGAGCCCTCGCGGAAGATCCGCGAAGTGGGCCACCGAGTCCGGCAGCCCCAGATCGCCGAGCACCATGCGGCCGCTCGGCAGAGACCGGGCGACGATCGACAGCTCGCCCTGCTGGCGCGCGAAGTTGAACCGAAACCGCCGCCCCTCGCCCAGGGAGTAGCCGGCGTCAACGTCGCCGTCTCGGGCGAGGACCTCCCGCTGCTCGGGGGTCAGCACCTCTTCGGCGAACGCCTCGAGCTGTTCGGCGGTCGTCGCCGGCAGCTCCACGGGCACGATGCGTCCGGCGACACGCGCCGCCGGCGGGCGATCCAGCGTGACGAAGATGTCGCTCGCGTCCCACTTCGCCATCGAGGCGAGCAGGCGGCGAACGAAGACGCGGGCGTCGTCGGCTGTGGTCATCGCGGTCCCCCGGGGGGTGGGCGTTGCGCGGGATGCAGGCGGATCGTACACGCTGGTCCGTCGGGTCGCACGGGCGGCGCCACCGCGCGCGTGCGCCCCGGCACCCACCCGCCCTCTGCCCCCCGGGCCTCATGCGCGCCGCCGCGTTCTTCGACCTCGATCGCACCCTCGTCACCGCGAACACCAGCTGGCTGTACGCGAAGTGGGAGCGTCGGCACGGGCGCATCTCGCGGTCCCAGCTCGCGCGCGCCGCCGCGTGGCTCGCGCTGTACCATTTCGGTGTGATCGACATGCCGCGCGCGTACCGGTCGGCGCTGGCCCACTATCGCGGCGTCCCGTCGGCGGTGATCGACGAGCGTACGCGCCAGTGGTTCGACGCCGATGTGCGCGACACTCTGCTGCCCGCCGCGCGCGCCGCGAAGGACGGCCACCGCGCGGCCGGGCGTCCGATCGTCCTGCTGTCGAACACGTCGAACTATCAGGCGGCCATCGCCGCCGAGGCGTGGGGGTTCGACGCGTGGATCGCCAACCGGTTCACCGTCGGCCCGGACGGCACGCTCGATGGCGACTTCGAGCCGCCACTCTCGTACGGCGTCGGCAAGATCACCCGCGCCGAGGCGTGGGCCGCCGACGCCGGTGTCGACCTCGATGCCAGCTGGTTCTACAGCGACTCGATCAGCGATCTGCCCATGCTCGAACGGGTCAGGCACCCGGTGGTCGTGCAGCCGGACCCGCGGCTCGCGCGCATTGCCCGACGCCGCGGCTGGCCGATCGAAGACTGGACGAACGCGACCGGCTGAACCGAAGGCTCGCGCGACCCACGGACCGGTCGCACCCGGGTGCGACGACGACGGCGGGGGCGCGGCCGCGCACGACACGTCGGCCCCATCACGACAGCGGATCGTTCGGGTGACACGACGAAGACGCCGACGGCACGCCGCACTGCGTCGCAGTCCCTGCTGGTACTTTGCACACGTTGGGGTCATGCTCGTCGTGGGTTTTGGGTCGACAAGCGCTCCCGGAGGGATGGGTGATGATTCCGACGACACAGAGTTGGGGATGGCGATGGTGCCTCGTGGTGGCCACCGCGCTGGCACTTGGCGCCTGCGGGGGTTCGGACGACGCCGGCACTGGCGAGACCGACGCCGGCGGGTCTGACGTCGCGACGGACGGCGGCGCGGGCGACGCGTCCACCGACACCGGCCCGATCTGCGAGGACGCCTGCACCGAGGGCGCGACGCGCTGCGACGGCGCGACGATCGTCGCGTGTGTCGTCGGCGACGACGGCTGCACCGTTGAGATCGTCGACACGGACTGCGCCGACGCCGATCAGGTCTGCCTGCCCGACGGTGATGGCGTGATGTGCGCCGACCCCACCTGTGACGACGGCGTCCTCGGCGGCGCCGAGACCGACGTCGACTGCGGCGGCCCGGACTGCCCGGCGTGTGGTCCGGGGCAGGCCTGCGAGACCGGCGAAGACTGCGGCAGCACGATCTGCGAAGACGGCGCCTGCGTCCGGTCGACCTGCGACGACGGCGTCGCCAATGGCTTCGAGACCGGCGTCGACTGCGGCGGACCCGACTGCGACGCCTGCGACGATGGCGAGACCTGCCGCACCGGTGACGACTGCGCCTCGGGCACCTGCGACGACACGGTGTGTCGCCCGGCACACTGCGTGAACGAGGTGCAGGACGAAGACGAGACCGACGTGGACTGCGGCGGCTCCTGCGGCCCGTGCGACGACGGCGCGCTCTGCCTCGAGGACGTCGACTGCGCCAGCGAGGCGTGCCTCGACACCCTCTGCGTGCCCGCGCAGTGCGTCGACGGCGAGCTCGGCGACGACGAATCCGACGTGGACTGCGGCGGCCCCTGCCCGGCGTGCGAAGACGGCGCGACCTGCGAAGACGGCGAGGCCTGCGCCAGCGGCGTGTGTGGCGACGACGGCGCCTGCGCCGCCCCGGCCTGCGACGACGGCGTGCAGAACGGCGCCGAGACCGGCGTCGACTGCGGCGGCGTCTGCGATCCCTGCGATGACGGCGGCGGCTGCGCGGTCGCCGACGACTGCGCGTCGGGCGTGTGCACCGACGAGATCTGCGCCGAGCCCGTCTGCGGCGACGGCGTCACGAACGGCGACGAGCTCTGCGACGCGGGCGACGCGAACAGCGACGACGCTCCGGACGCGTGCCGCACCGACTGCACCCCCGCCCGCTGCGGCGACGACGTCGTCGACACCGGCGAGGCGTGCGACGACGGCAACGACGACGACACCGACCTCTGCACCGCCGCCTGCGAGGACCAGCGCTGCGGCGACGGCTTTGTCGGGCCCGGCGAAGCGTGCGACGACGGCAACGACGTCGACACCGACGAATGTACGAATGTCTGCACGACCGCCGACTGCGGCGACGGCGTCGTCGGCCCCGACGAGGAGTGCGACGACGGCAACCGCGTCGACGGCGACGAGTGCACGAACGCCTGCACGACCGCGGTCTGTGGCGACGGGATCGCCGCCGCCGCAACCGAGGAGTGTGACGACGGCAACGACGACGACACCGACCTCTGCACGACGAGCTGCACCCGCGCGACCTGCGGCGACGGCGTCGTCTGGGCAGGCATCGAGGAGTGCGACGACGGCAACGACGACGACACCGACGCCTGCACCAACGCCTGCGAGCGGGCCACCTGCGGCGACGGCATCGTCGGCCCCGGCGAAGACTGCGACGACGGCAACCGCGACGACCGCGACACCTGCACGAACGCCTGCGAGGACGCGTTCTGCGGTGACGGCATCGTCGGCCCCGGCGAGGCCTGCGACGACGGCGACGACGACGACACCGACGAGTGCACCACCGCCTGCCGCGTCGCGAGCTGCGGCGACGGCATCGTCGGCGCGGACGAAGCCTGCGACGACGGCAACGACATCGACACGGACATGTGTACCAACGTCTGCACCGTGGCGATCTGCGGCGACGGCATCGTCGGCCCCGAAGAGACCTGCGACGACGGCAACCGCGACGACGGCGACGCCTGCACCAACGTGTGCGAGCCCGCGCGCTGCGGCGACGGCATCGTCGGCCCCGAAGAAGCCTGCGACGACGGCAACGACGTGAACACCGACGCCTGCACGAACGCCTGCACCGTGGCGGTGTGTGGCGACGGCATCGTCGGCCCGCGCGAGGCCTGCGACGACGGCAACGACGTCGACACCGACCTCTGCACGAACGCCTGCACCGTGGCGATCTGCGGCGACGGCGTCGTCGGCCCCGAGGAGGCCTGCGACGACGGCAACCGCATCGACGGCGACGCCTGCACCAACGCCTGCACCGTGGCGGTGTGCGGCGACGGCATCGTCGGCCCCGGCGAAGACTGCGACGACGCGAACGACGACGACACCGACGCCTGCCTGTCGACCTGCGCCCGTGCGTTCTGCGGCGACGGCGTCGTGGGGCTCGCCGAGGAGTGCGACGACGGCAACGACGACGACACCGACGCCTGCACCAACGCCTGCCGCGACGCGCGCTGCGGCGACGGCATCGTCGGCCCCGAGGAAGCCTGCGACGACGGCAACCGCGTCGACTCCGACGAGTGCACCAACTTCTGCAGCGTGGCCGTGTGCGGCGACGGCATCACCGCGTACTTCGAGGGCTGCGACGACGGCAACGACGTCGACACCGACGCCTGCACCAACGCCTGTGAGCGGGCGACCTGCGGCGACGGCATCGTCGGCCCCGGCGAGACCTGCGACGACGGCAACGACGTCGACACCGACGCCTGCACCAACGCCTGCCGCGACGCGTTCTGTGGCGACGGCATCGTCGGCCCCGGCGAGGCGTGCGACGACGGCAACCGCGTCGACTCCGACGCGTGCACGAACGCCTGCACCGTGGCGACCTGCGGCGACGGCATCGTCGGCCCCGGCGAGGCGTGTGACGACGGCAACGACATCGACTCCGACGCGTGCCTGTCGACGTGCGTGGCCGCCGAGTGCGGCGACGGCGTCGTCTGGGCCGGGTTCGAGGTCTGCGACGACGGCAACGACGACGACACCGACGCCTGCACGAACCGCTGCGCGCGAGCGACCTGCGGCGACGGCATCGTCGGCCCCGGCGAAGAGTGCGACGACGGCAACCGTGTCGACGGCGACGCCTGCACCAACGTGTGCACCGACGCCGAGTGCGGCGACGGCGTGACCGGTCCGGGCGAAGCGTGCGACGACGGCAACGACGTCGACACCGACGCCTGCACCAACGCCTGCGAGCGGGCGGTCTGCGGCGACGGCATCGTCGGGCCCGGCGAAGAGTGTGACGACGCGAACCGCGTCAACACCGACGCGTGCACGAACGCCTGCACCAACGCGGTCTGCGGCGACGGCGTCACCGGCCCCGGCGAAGAGTGTGACGACGGCAACGGCATCGACGGCGACCGGTGCACGAACGCGTGCACGATCGCGGTGTGTGGGGACGGCGTCACCGGGCCCGATGAGGAATGCGACGACGGCAACGACGTGAACACCGACGCCTGCACGGACACCTGCGAGGCCGCCCGCTGCGGCGACGGCATCACCGGCCCGGGCGAGGCCTGCGACGACGGCAACGACATCGACACCGACGCCTGCACCAACGCCTGCCAGGTCGCCCGCTGCGGTGACGGCATCGTCGGCCCCGGCGAGGTCTGCGACGACGGCAACGACGTGAACACCGACACCTGCACCAACGCCTGCGAGGCCGCGCGGTGCGGTGACGGCTTCGTCGGACCGGGTGAGGCCTGCGACGACGGCAACGCCATCAACAACGACTTCTGCTCGAACAGCTGCGTGGCCGCGACGTGCGACGACGGCTCCACGAACGGCGACGAAGAAGGTGTCGACTGTGGTGGCTCGTGCCCCGACGTATGCGGCCCCGACGAAATCCCGGCGGTGGGCACCACGGGCACGTTCGGCGTCGTCTCGGGCGACCCGTGGTATGTCTGCCGCGCCGACGCATCGACGGCGTGGATCACCGCGAACACGAACGGCACGTACCGCCCGCGGTCGATCTGTCAGCACCTCGGCTACGGCACCTTCGACCAGAACGGCGGCACCTGCGGCGACCGCTGCGGGTACTGCGGCACCGCGGGTCGCGAGTACTACGACGGGGGCGGCGGCTGCGGCGACGACTGCCTGCGGTTCACCGTCCACTGGCGCTGCGTGAACTGACGCGCGCGACCTCCATCGACGCGGCGCTCGGGGTCCCCCGGGCGCCGCGTCGCCGTTCGTGCCCCGGGGGCGCGATCCCCGGGCGAGCGAGACGCCGTCGACCCACACACGCAAATCCGTGGTTGTGTGCCGGCCGTCTTCGGGACATGCTGATCCGTACTCACAGAGCCACGACGCCCCGCGCGTCTCATCCGGATCGAAGAGGATCTCATGACCCCGACGCACTCTCGGCGTGCGGCGACGCTCGCGCTCGCCTCCGCCCTCGCACTCGCCGCCGGCTGCTCCGACGCCACCGGCACCATCGACGGCTTCTTCGACGCCGGCGACGACGCCGGCATGGACGTATCGACCGACATCGGCGGCGCCGACACCGGCGGTGCGGACACCACCGAAGACACCGGCGGCGAGGACGCCACCGAAGACACCGGCGGCGAAGACACCGGCGGCGAGGACGCCACCGGTGACACCACCGAGGACACCACCGAGGACACCGGGCCCATCTGCGAAGACGCCTGCGAAGACGGCGCGACCCGCTGCGAAGGCACCGTGCTCGAGGCGTGCACCGTCGGCGACGACGGCTGCCTCGCGTGGGCGACCGACGCCGACTGCGCCGCCACCGCGCAGCTCTGCGTGACCACCGACGGCGCCTCGGCGTGCGTCGACTCCGCCTGCGACGACGGCCTCGTCGGCGGCGATGAGTCGGACATCGACTGCGGCGGTTCGTGCGACGGGTGCGCCGACGGGCTCGCCTGCGTGACCGGCGAGGACTGCGCGTCCGGTGTCTGCGAGGACCTCGTCTGCGCGTCCGCCACCTGCGGCGACGGCGTCGTGAACGGCGAAGAGCTCTGCGACGACGGCAACGACGTCGACACCGACATCTGCACGAACGCCTGCCTCTTCGCGACCTGCGAGGACGGCGCGACGAACGGCGAAGAGACCGACGTCGATTGCGGCGGCGCCGACCGCGGCGACGGACCGGAGCCGACGATGTGCGGCCGCTGCCCCGTCGGCGCCGGATGCATCATCGACGAGGACTGCGAAGATGCGTTGATCTGCGACGAGGGCGTGTGTGGTCCGCGGTGCGACGAAGAGGACGTGGTCTGCGACGACGTCTGCGTCGACCTCGACTCCGACCCCGACCACTGTGGCGCCTGTGGCAGCCCCTGCGACGAGGGCTTCTTCTGCGACGAAGGCACCTGCGCCGTCGCCGAGATCACCTTCGAGTACGCCGGTACAATGGAGACGTGGACCGTCCCGCCCGGCGTGACCGAGGTGCAGATCGACGCGTGGGGCGCGCAGGGCGGCGGCGCGATCCGCTGCAACGCCAGCGTGTTCGAGTCCGGTGGTCTCGGCGGCTACGCCGAGGGCCTGCTGACGGTCGAGCCCGGCGACGTCCTGTCGATCCTCGTCGGAGGCCAGGGCGAGCCCGCAGGCGGCATCCCCACGGTCGGCGGCGGCGGCGCGGCGGGGACGTATGGCGGCAGCGGCGGCGGCGCGTCGACCGTCTACCTGAACGGCACCGCCCTCGAGGACCGCGTCCTCGTCGCCGGCGGCGGCGGCGGCGGCAACGCGGGCTGCCCGGACCACGGCGAGGGCGGCGACGGCGGTGGGCTCGAAGGCGGCGACGGAATCTCGCTCCAGGACTGGCTCCCCGCAGGGGGCGCTACCCAGCTGGCCGGTGGCACCGCCGGTGAGCGCGGCGCGGCCGGCACGGCTGGCGCCGGTGCGGGCAGCACGGACTACCACTTCGCCGGCGGCGGCGGTGGCTACTATGGCGGCGGCAGCGCCTACGCGGCCGGCGGCGGCGGCGGTTCGAGCTTCGTCGAAGGACTCACCGACGCGTCCACGACCGCGGGCGAGAACACCGGCGACGGGTCGGTGCGCATCCAGTTCTGATCGACCGCACGGTGCATCGCGACGCGGCGTCCGGGCCTGACCCGGGCGCCGCGTCCGCGTTCGTGGCGCCGCCCACGGATCCGGCGCGCGGCACCCTGCGAACCCGGGCTTTGGCGGCTCAGCCCTCGCCGGGCGTGTCGTCCGTCCGGCGCATCCCCTCGAACCGGTCCGAGCCGATCGCGATGAACAGCCCGTCGCAGTCGACGAACGAGCCGGCGTCGTCGCAGATCCGCCCGAACACGTCGATCTTGCGGCCGTCGATCGAGACGATGTGCGCCTCGCAACGGACCACCGTGTCGAGGGGCACCGGGCGCCGATTGTGCGTCGTCAGGCGGGCGAGCAACACCGGGTGCCCGGCGTTCCACGCGCACGCGCCCATCACCTCGTCGAGCACCGCCGCGAGCACGCCACCGTGGGCGTGCCCCGGCGGTCCCGTGCAGCCGACCCCGAACCAGGTCGGCGCCTCGATCGCGCCGTCCGGTCCGGCGAACATCGCGATGCGCACGCGGTCCCCGGTCGGCTCACCGCTCACGTAGTACGGCTCGTGGTCCACGCCGGGCAGCACCGACACCCGCCGCCACCCCGGTCGCTCGGACAGGTCGGGCAGTGGATCGGGGATCGGGGGCAGCGAAGCGACGTCGACCATGCAGCACCGGGGCCGGCGCGCCCGGGCGGCTCACTCTGCGGGCAGCCGCGCGTCGGACGCTTTGAACACGCGGTACAGATACGCGAAGGACGGGATCAGCACCATCATGCCGAGGCCGAGGGCGACGATGACGGGCTTCAGCACGGCGTCTGGCGCGGCGGCGTCCTCGATGGTCAGCGCGCCGACGAGGATGTGCCCGTCCTGCGAAACACCCCACGCGAGGATGACGAGCACCGCCTGGGCCATCGCCAGCATCCGGGCGACACCGAACCGCCGCGTCCACAACGCGCCGATCGCCGCCGCCGCGACCACGGCGGTCACGACCTGCATCGCGATGGCCACGGGGTTGCCGGCGAGCACGTGCCACAGGTGCGGCGCCTCGGTGCGCGACAGCACCCCGGCCACCGCCGCCGTCACACCGAACGCGACGCTCGCCGCGATGGCTCGCGCGCGAAAGTCGTCCTGCACCTCGGCGTCTTCGGTCTCGTTCGTGAGGTACGTGGCTGCGAGAAACGCGAAGAGCGCCAGCACCATGAACCCCACCGCGAACGGGAAGGCAGCCAGCCAGTCAGACACGAAGTCCGTCTGCACCCTCCCCTCGTCGTCGAAGGTGATCGAGCCCCGCGTGACGGCGCCGATGACGACGCCGAGAAAGACCGGCGTGATCGTCGACGACCACGCGAACACCCGCGACCACCGCCGCCAGTCCACGTCCGAGTCACGCCCGTACGAACGAAACACGAAGGCGGACCCACGCAGGGTGATCCCGATCAGCATGATCGCGATCGGGATGTGCAGCGCGGTCATCACCGCCGCGAACCCCTTCGGGAACGCGACGAACATGAGGACCACGACCACGATCATCCACACGTGGTTCGCCTCCCACACGGGTCCGATGGCGTGGATGATGACGTCCCGCTGCTTGCGCGCCCGGGGACCGCGCGCCAGCAGGTCCCAGACGCCACCGCCGAAGTCGGCGCCGCCGGTGACGGCGTACACGACGAGGGCGAGCAGGATCACGCCTGCCACGATCAAGGCCGGATCAATGCCGAACATCGTGGGCCTCCGGGGTCGGATCGGCGGCGACGTCGTCGGTCACCGGGATCGAGGGGCTGCGAAACACGATGTACCGCAGCAGCGTGACGACCACGACGCCAAGCACGGCGTACAGGATCGTGAAGACGGTGAGAGGCACCGTCAGGTGGGGCATCGTGGTGACGGCCTCGGACGTGCGCAGCATCCCGCGGGCGATCCACGGCTGGCGGCCGACCTCGGTGACGAACCAGCCCGCCTCGACCGCGATGAAGCCGAGGGGCGCGGCGAGGGCCGAGAGCCGCAACAGCCAGGGCGCGTCCCATGGCTTCGTCCCGCGCCACCAGAAGAACCCGATCAATGCGGCGAGACCGACCATCGCGGTGCCGCACGCGACCATGATCTGGAAGGCGAAGTGCACGATCGGGACGTTCGGCCGCTCGTCCTCGGGCACCTCGACGAGGCCCATCACCTCGGCGTCGAAGTCGGCGAAGGCGAGAAACGAGAGCGCGCACGGGATGCGCAGCGCGAAGTTCGTTTCTTCCGCCTCCATGTCCGGGATCCCACCGAGGATGAGGGGCGCGCAGGTCTCGGTGTGCCAGTGCGCCTCCATGGCGGCGAGCTTCACCGGCTGGTGGTGGGCGAGGTGCTTCGCGGCGATGTCGCCCGAGAGCGGCATCAGCGCCGAGAACAGGCCACCCACCACGATCGCGATCGTGAACGCCGCGCGGTGAAACCGGTTGTCGCGGTCCTTCAGCAGCATCGCCGCGTGCACGCCGGCGACCGCGATGCCCACCGTCGCGAACGCAGCCAGCGCCATGTGCAGCGCCTGCGTGGGGAACGCGGGGTTGAACATCGCCTCCCACGGGCGGACGTCGACGACCTCGACGTCGAGCAGGGACAACCCTGCGGGCCAGTCCGACGGGCTGTGGATCTGCAGCAGCCGGCCCTCGTGCAGCACGTCGAACCCCTGCGGCGTGTTCATCCACGCGTTCGCGGCGACGACGAGAACCCCGGACGCCGTGCCGAAGAACGCGACGAGCGCGCCCATCAGCAGGTGCACCTTCGGTGCGAGGCGGTCCCAGCCGTAGAGGTACAGCCCGAGGAAGATCGCCTCGAGAAAGAACGCGAAGCCCTCGAGCGAGAACGGCATCCCGATGATCGGCCCGGCGTGCTCCATGAACGTCGGCCAGAGCAGCCCGAGCTCGAACGAGAGCGCCGTGCCGGACACCGCGCCGACCGCGAAGAGGATGGCGGTGCCCTTCGCCCACCGGCGCGCGAGGACCTCGTACACCGGGTCCCTCGTGCGCAGCCACAGCCCCTCGGCGATGACCATGAGCAGCGGCATCGCCATGCCGACGACGGCGAAGAGGATGTGGAACGCCAGCGACATCGCCATCATCGAGCGCGCTGCGAGCAGATCCGACATGCCGAGCTCCGGGGTCCGTGCATCGCCGGCACCGCGGCCATCCGGCCCGCGACGCGGCCATCCATGCGGTGATGGGACGCTTCGCTGCACAGGGTCGGCTCCGCAGGGTCGTCCCGACAGAGCCCGCACCACATCGCGCGCGAGATCCCGATGCTTCGAGCGGGGTTTCGCCCGAGCATCTGGCTACCGTACCGTAGCCGGTGCGAACCTGTGAGCCGCGCCCGCGAACGCAAGGGCAAGTCCCTGCGGCGTGACGTCGCACCCCCGAGATGCCATGGCCGCCAGCACGAATGCCCCCCTCGAGGTCACCGGTGGTTGCCACTGCGGCGCCGTGCGGTTTCACGCGACCGTCCGCGACCGCGTTGCCGTGCACTGCAACTGCTCGATCTGCCGCAGCACCGGATTCGTGCACGTCATCGTGCCCGAGTCCGACTTCACGCTGGACTGCGGCGCCGACGCGCTCACGGAGTACCGCTTCGGCACGGGCGCAGCGCGGCACCTGTTCTGCCGCGCGTGCGGCGTGAAGTCGTTCTACGTCCCGCGGTCGCATCCGGACGGGCGATCGATGCACCTCGGGTGCCTCGACGTCGACCCCGGCACGTTCGAGGTGAAGGACTTCGACGGCGCGAACTGGGAGCGCTCGATCGGCGATCTCGACGGCGCCACGGGGGTCTGACCCCGCGGGTCAGCCGATGGCCTCGCCCCCCTCTTCGCCCGTTCGGATGCGCACGGTGCGAGAGAGCGGCACGACGAAGATCTTGCCGTCGCCGATCGAGTCGGTGCGGGCGGCCTTCACGATGGCGTCGATCGCGATGTCTTCGAAGTCGTCGTTCACGGCGATCTCGAAGCGGACCTTCTTCAACAGGTTCACCTCGACCACCGAGCCGCGGTACGACTCGGAGTAGCCGAGCTGCGAGCCGCAGCCCATCGAGTTGGTGACGGACATGCGCCCGACGCCGGCGGCGCGCAGCGCCTCCTTCACGTCGTTCATGCGCTCGGGTTGCACGTAGGCGATGATCAGCTTCATGGGGACTCCTCGGATCCGGTGGGTTCGACGGAGGCGCGAACGCCCGGATTACTGCATCGTGAAGATCTGGAACCCGGCCCAGGCTTCCTGGCCGTGTTCGCCGATGTCCAGACCGACCTGCTCCTCGTGCTCCGACACACGCAGGCCGAGGGTCATGTCGAGGATCTTGAACAGGACGAAGCTGGTGACGAAACAGAACGCGCCGACAGCGACCACGCCGTAGATCTGCGCGACCGGATCCTTGCCCTCGCCGAAGAGGCCCGCCGCGAGGGTGCCCCACACGCCGCAGACGAGGTGGACGCTGATCGCGCCGACCGGGTCGTCGAGCTTGAGCCGGTCGAGTCCGAACACCGAGAACACCACGATCACGCCGGCCACGGCGCCGATGAGCGTCGCCTCGGCCGGGGTGATGACGTCGGCGCCAGCGGTGATGCCGACGAGGCCGGCGAGCGCGCCGTTGAGCACCATCGACAGGTCGGGCTTCTTCGACACGACCCACGTCACGCACATCGCCGCGATCACGCCGGCGCAGGCGCCGAGGGTCGTGGTGACGAACACG
>Ga0070729_10002637_pt1 | contig 22650 bp, 23 predicted proteins | sample tdDd472_FD_66725 | JGI IMG/M metagenome (GOLD analysis project Ga0070729, IMG submission 66725) | Marine sediment microbial communities from the Atlantic coast under amendment with organic carbon and nitrate - tdDd47.2 | ecosystem: Environmental > Aquatic > Marine > Coastal > Sediment | place... | reverse complement strand
GCCGAAGGCGTCTCGAAGGGTAACGGGGGTATATGCATCCCTCGATACGCGCAGATGCGCTACTCGGGACGAACGTTGTTGTGGGGTTGGGAGACTGTGCAGGCTCCGCCCCGTTTCCCCGGCATGGATTCCTGCTTTCGCGGAATGACGGTGGTGGTGTTTACGGATGGCTGGGCAATGTCCAGCGGTTACGGCGCGCACCACTGGCCGCGGCGGTATTGAACCGTATTGCGGCCCATTTGCAGGTCTTCCTGCCACAGCCGGGCATAGTCCTGATGGCCGACGCCCACGGTGTCCTTAAAGGCGTCGTCAAAGTCTGCGCCATGGTCCATGGCCGTCATGATTCCCGCCACCCGATCCTTGCCGCACAGGGCCACAAGATCAGTAAAAGCCCAGTGCCCGGCCCGATACACAATGGAGGTGTTGCGACGCTTTACGGCTTCATCATCCAGCAGGGGATCGCCCACATAGTGAGAACTGAAATAGTATTCCCGCAGCCCGGCCCGGTCGCCGCGCCGCCATCCCTGATCCGCCACATAGGAGGCAAGCCCCCCCCGGAACCACAGGGGAATGCCGCACCAGAACCACCAGCAGCGGTTGCAGGCGGTCTGGTACATCATGATGTGGGTCAGTTCGTGGGTCATGACCTCCCGGAAATGCCGCTGCCACCGGCTTTTGCTCCAGGTGCGGGGGCTTTGCAGCGACACCGTGGCGTACTGACCAAAGCCCACCATATAGGATTTGCCGTGCTGCCAGGTGCCCTCCTCCATGGTGTCGTGATCCGGGTAGATGTACATGTCGATGCTTTCCCGGTACAAGCCCCAGCCCTCCAGACGCCCAAAGGCGTAGGCAAAGGCATGGTCAAGCTGCTCCCATAAATAGGAGGCGTCCTCCCCCTGAATATGCACGGTAATCTCCGGCTGCCAGTCGGCGGTAAGAGGCCGCTGCCACTGGAAATCGAATCGGTGTATCATTAAAAACGAGCCGCAGCCCGCAAGGAGCAGTCCCACAAAGGCCATGGTCAGGGCAAGCCGTCGTGGCGTCATGGGTATCCTTTAATCAGTCAGGGCCGCAGCGATGCAATGGCCCGGGCGTAATCATCGCTGCCAAACACATAGCTGCCCGCCACCAGAGCGTTGACCCCGGCCTCTCTGGCCATGGGGGCGGTGACATCGGTGATCCCGCCGTCAATCTGGATATCGGCCTCAACCCCGGATGCTTCCAGCATTTCATGGATCAGCTGCACTTTGTCCAGCACACCGGGAATAAACTTCTGGCCGCCGAAACCCGGGTTCACGCTCATGACCAGCACCATATCCACCAGATCCGTGACATAGGCCAGCACGTCCGGCGGCGTATGGGGATTGAGGGCCACACCGGCGCGTTTGCCCGTGGCCCGGATAGCGCCAAGTGTGCGATGCAGATGGGTGCAGGCCTCGGCGTGTACCGTGATAATATCGGCACCGGCATCGGCAAAGTCCTGAATATACTGATCCGGGTTCTCGATCATCAGATGCACATCCAGAGTCAGGTCCGTGACCTTGCGCAGAGCTTTAACCACCAGCGGACCGATGGTGATGTTGGGCACAAAATGACCGTCCATCACATCCACATGCAGCCAGTCGGCTCCTGCGGCCTTTACGGCGGCGACTTCCTCGGCAAGCCGGGCGAAATCCGCCGACAACAGCGACGGGGCGATAACCATGTTACGGGTATGTTCTGCGGTCACGGTGCTATCCTGCCTGTGTCAAGAATGGTTTTCCAGGGCAACGGCAAAAAAGCCGTCAAGATCGTCTATATCAGCAAAATCAACATACCCCTGCTGGGAAATCCGGGGCCATGCAAGGTTCTCTTTTTGCGGTGGCGGCAGCAGAGTAAAGCTGCTGTGCTTCTCTAAAAACGCCTCGATCTGCTGCGGGCCTTCGGCGCAGGTGGTGGTACATACGCTGTACACCAGTCTGCCACCGGGTTTCACATAGTCTGCGGCGGCCGCAAGAATGGCTTCCTGCTGATGGGCCAGCTGCTCAATGGAGGCTTCCCGTTTGCGCCATTTGGCCTCGGGATGACGGCGCAGCACTCCCAGCCCGGAGCAGGGAGCATCCACCACCACCACGTCAAAGCTGTGTTTCTCAAGCTCTGCCGGGGCGTCGGCCATATCACCGGCCATGGGCTGCGCAATGGAGACACCAAGCCGTAAAGCGTTTTGATGTATCAAAGGCAGCCGCGCTGTGGATACGTCCAGAGCAATCAGATCGCCCCGGTTGTCCATCAACTGTGCCATATGCGTGGTTTTGCCGCCCGGGGCCGCGCCCACGTCCAGCACCCGCATGCCCGGCTGAACACCGGCAAGATGCGGCACCAGCATGGAGCCTTCGTCCTGCACCATCCACAGACCGTCGTCATAGCCCGGCAGATCGGTGATGGCGGTTCCGGCGGCCAAAAGAATAGCCTCCGGCGCATACGTACCCGGGCGGGCGTCGATACCGGCCTGTAAGAGCATTTCCAGCAGAGCTTCGCGGCTGATGCGCAGGGTGTTGGTTCTCAGGGTCACCCCGGCCCGCTGGCTGATCCATGCCAGACGCTGCACCAGCGCGTCCTCCACCGCCGCATCATCCAGGTGAGGATGACGGCAGCGAATATCCCGGCGACTTTGCTTCACAAGCCACAAGGGCGCGCTGTGGGTTGCACTCAGCCGCACGTTGGTTTCTTCAAGGGATTGGGGGCGGTCCAGATCCTCCCGGCGACGCATAAAGGAGCGCAGCACCGCATTGACAAACCGGGCCTGAGCCTCGCCGTGGGGTTTTACCAGTTCCACGGATTCGCCCACCGCCGCATGTTGGGGAACACGGTCCAGATACATAAGCTGATACAGGCCCATGCGCAGGGCATAGAGCACATGGGTGTCAATGTCCCGCAAAGGACGGGTGGACACCTGGCGCAGATAAAAATCCAACGTCCCGCGATGGCGCATCACGCCCCAGCACAGTTCATTTACCAGATTGATATCCCGGCGGTCCCAGCGGCCATGCTCTTTGACAAAGCCGTCCAGCACCCGGTTGAGATACGCCCCGTCCAGTTCAACTCGCAATAACAGGGAAAGTGCCGCAGATCGTGGGCCAGCGGGCATTTATTCGCCCCATTTTTCTCCGGGAGCAACCCGGTAACCGTTAACAAACTGCCGGGCTGTCATGGGAGAACGGTTTTCCGGCTGTACATAGGTGACCCGCAGACGACCTTCGCCGCAGGACACTTCGATACCCTCGTAACCCACAGCGGAAATGGTGCCGGGGACATCCTTGGGAGGCAGTTCCATGTAGCTGGCCGCCTGAATTTTCAGGCGTTTGCCGTCCCGGACAGTCCAGGCGCAGGGCCAGGGCAACAGGGCGCGAATAAGGTTAAACACTTCTTTGGAAGGTTTGCTCCAGTCCACGCAGCCGTCGGCCTGGGAAATTTTTTGTGCAAAAGTGGCGGCGTCGTGATCCTGCGCAACGGGACGCACCGCATCCCGACGCATGTTCATGATGGTTTCCACCACGCCTTCGGCGCTCAGGCGGCTGAGACGCTCCGCCAGGGTAACGGCGGTGTCGGTATCTTTAATGGCTTCCTGACTCTGCCACAGAATATCACCGGCATCCATGGCGCGGCTCATCTGCTGAATAGTGACGCCGGTGTATTCCTCTCCCTGCATCAGGGCGTACTGAATCGGCGCAGCACCGCGCAAAGTGGGCAACAGCGAGGCATGGGCATTGATATGCCCTTTTACCGGAAGCTCCAAAAGCCACTGGGGAAGAATCAAACCATAGGCCACGGTAACGCCCAGATCGAAATCGCCGTATTCGGCAAAGGCGGCTTTTGCATCGTCATCCTTCAGGCGGTGCGGCTGCAACACGGGAATGTTCAGGTCCATGGCCCGCTCCTTGACCGGAGGCATGGTAAGCCGCTGCCCCCGCCCCGAGGGACGGTCTGGTTGCGTCACCACCAGGGCGACGTCAACGAATTCCATTTCCACCAGCGCATTGAGGGTGGGAAGCGCATAGGCAGGAGACCCCAAAAACATTACACGCAGTTTGCCGTCCACCTGGCAGACCTTTCTGTCTATTCCTGACGTTGCTCCGCCCGGGCCTTTAAGGCTTCTTCCCGCTGAAATTCGCGGGTTTTCCGCAACATCTTGGAGCGGTCGCGGCTGGGCAGATAATCCACAAAGAGTTTACCCTTCATGTGGTCCATTTCGTGCTGAATGACAATAGCCAAAAAACCTTCCGCCTCAAGCTCCATCCAGGTGCCTTCCAGATCCTGATAGACCACCACGATTTTATCGAAACGATCAACCTCGGCATACACGCCGGGCACCGACAGACAGCCTTCCTCAACGGAATACCGGCCACTGTTTTCCACGATGCGGGGGTTGATAAGGGTAATAAGCTGGTCCGGTTCTTCACCGGCGGAGGGGTCCACAACCGCCATATTCAGCGGCACCGCCACCTGAATAGCGGCCAGACCGACGCCCGGGGCCACATACATGGTTTCCGTCATATCCTCGGCAAGCTGTTTGATCTCCGGGGTAATTTCCTCCACCGGACGGCTTTGCAGCCGTAAACGGTGATCCGGAACAGCGATGATGTTCAGCAGGGCCATAATGTACCTCTGTATTGGTTACTGCATCTATAGGTATATTGATAATACTCTATAGAATAATGTTTGGCAATACCCACACTTGTCAAGTAGGGGATTTTGATATTCCTATTCGGTTTCCAGGCCTTCGCTGCATGCGGCCTTGTGCCCAAGGAAACAGGCCCGGGAGTAAAACCGCGCCGACTCTTCGGCAGGCAGTTCGGTGCCGCCACCGGCAACCAGACGTCCGAAATAATAACAGGCAGATCCAGCGCCCAGTTTGCAGCCTTTTTTCAGCACCGGCTTGGCCAGATACAGGCTTTCGGCCTGCTGGATGTTTTTGAACAGCAACTCTCCCAGCCGGGCGCAACCGTAACCGCTGCCCTTTTGACAGGCATCGTCAAGCTGGGCCTGACCGGTTTGCCGCAGGGCTGCGGCCTTTTTGGTGTCATTTGCACCGTCGGCGTCAATGGCCTTCACATAGTAGTATTCACCAAGCCAGCCGCAGGCGTCGGTAAGCCCGGCGTCACAGGCTTTTTTCAGCATGGTTTTGGTGGCGTCGGTGACGCTGCCGTCCTCAACATCGGCACGGCCACGGGCGTAGAAGCCGGAAACCGAATCCTTTGCGCAGGCCATGTCGGCGTATTCCCGGGCTTTTTCCGTGCTTTTGGCCCGGCCTTTTTCCTCAAGATACATAAGAGCCAGCAATCCGCAGGCATCGGCATCGCCTTCTTTGCACTGGGATACCGCCAGACCCGCAGCCTTGCGCTGATAGCCGAACAGCTGGGAAGCCACTGCCTCGCCGCCTTCGTTGGCCATAATCGCCTCGGAGAGCATGTAACAGCCCGCCGCCGAGCCATCGTCACACATGCGGGCCATGGCGTCCAGATCCCGCTGCATCACCACCACCATGCCCCCGGTTTCCGGGTTCAGGTCGCGGGTCAGGCTTGGATACAGCCAGTGCCGCAGCTCCAGTGTTTTGCGTTCGGGTTGCAGGGTATCCTGCCAGGGGGTCTGACCCCGCAACTGCCCGTCGATATACACGTCGCAGATCAGGGGATAGCCTGCTTCGTCATAGGCGGAAATCCGGTATGTGCCGTCGTAACCGGTGCCAAAGCGTTTGGCGCAGCCCACCGCAGATATCATAAGCCCGGCCACCATCAGTATCATCATCGCCTTAAGCGCTGTTTTCATTGTATATTCTCCCGAAACCTGCAATTGTTTCGCGTCAGTGTCGTCAAAGTGCTTCATATACTCCCCGGATATCCCCCCTGTGTCAAGACGGATATGCGTATTGAGTAAATTGTTGGGCAACAGGCAGAAATAGCCTGCACCGGGCCGGTATGCAATCAGGCACCATTTCAGCGCTACAATTCATCCACGATGCGGACCCTGGAAATTTTGCCATTCAACCCGTTGTCGGGATGATAATACACTGTTATTCCAGCTGCCTCTTCCCGGGATGAGGTATCATGCTCAAAGCCGTTTATGCAGAATGGAACATCAAAGGTTTGCCAGCCACGGTAAATGGACGTGTAGTCGTCATCATGGCTGCCATCAGGAGAATCAAACACCCTGATATCCTTGCCTTTTCTAACCCCGGGCATAATCAGCAGGGACACGATCTCGTCGTTGGTACAGGTGCCGTTGCCAGACAAGCCTGTGCACTGTACGTTGTAGTCTTCATCTGCATCGGCGGCACGGAAAATCCCTCTGACATCCTGCCCGCAGTTTAATCCCTCATAAAAAACAAGCGTCTTGGCATGCTCTTTTGAGACACTGATACGACTGACCTTGCCGTTAAGACCGTTATCCTGCCGCCAATAGGTTGCAAAACCGGCATTTGCCTCCCGGGAGCTGGTATCATGCTCAAAACCGGTTATGCAAAACGGCATCCGCTGGTTGCGGGAACCCCGGTTAATGTACATGAAGTCATCGGAATACGATCCGTCGGGGTTGTCATATACCCGAATGAGGGTTTCAGTATCCACCCCGGGCATAACAAGCACCGAACGCGCCTCATCGTTGACGCAACTGCTGCTGGCAGTACAATCCACAACGGTATACTCATTGCCGGGCAACAGCGCAGCAACATCCTGTTGGCAATAATTATCCTCATAAAAAATGACATCATCATCCGGTGTCTTGAAAAACCGGATACGGGATACTTTACCATCCAGCCGCTCATCAATCACAAATGACGGCCCCTGATGAAAATACTGATAGACACCCGCATTCTCCATACTGGTCGTGGAATCCTGTTCAAAGGTATTTATGCAGATGGACTCATCAAGCTCATCCTCAATATATATTTCACTCCAGTCATCGGAAAATGAATCCCACCGGTCCCATTCGTTAAAATCAAAAACCTGGATACGGAGCCCCGGGTCTACCGAAGGATATATGCGCACCGAGCGTACTTCATCATTATCGCAACGCTGGTTATGGCTCATTGTGTAGAAAGGAAACTCATTGTTGCAAAAACGTGACCCCAGATCATCACTGTGAAATATAGCTTTTTCTTCCTGTTCGCAATCGTTACCCTCATAGAAAACCACGTTATGGATATCATAGGAGAATGACTGGTCATCAAGGATAGGCTGTAATATCGTCTCCACCTGCAGCAGCTCCACATCTTCCATATCACCATTGCAGTCATCGGGACGATGCGAGCCCACAAAAATCGCTGTAGTATGCGGAGCGCCATTCAAACTCTGTGAATCGATAAACACCACGCCATCATCATCATTTCCATTGCCCGAACAGGTAAAACGCATTGCAAGCATGGGTATAAACCGGTCACCGATTTCATGATGCGTATAGGGCCGGTCAAGGTTAAATTCTTTCATACTGTCAACACCCAATTCCGGAATAAAAGAACCAAAATCCGGGTTCCAGTTTACCAGCGCCACTCCCTTATGCGGTGTGGCCAGCGTATACACCTTTTTAATGGTCCGGGCCGCCCTGCCAAAGACCGAGTACGGGGAGTCGTGCCCTTCGGTGATAAGATAACGAACATCAAGGCCACCCATGCTATGACACACCACCACCAAAGAAGCATCATCAAGATTTTCGTCATCAATATATTCCGCCAGTTCTTCCGCCCGCTGGGCAATACTCCCCATGGGCTCCACCGAAGTGCGATGGATGGCCCACCCCTGCATATAAGCAGCGGCTGCGTATGCATCCCATACGCCCTGGCCTGAATTCATTCCGTGGGCAAAAAGAATATGCTTTTGGGCAACGGGTTCTTCCTCATCTACAGTTGGGTCAGGATCAGTATCCGGGACATCGCTTGCCTCATCTTCGACATCCGGCTCAGCTTCGATTTCGTACTCATCCTCTGCGGGCATATCTTCTTCAGCATCAATGTCAATCAGTTCCTCTTCTTCGGCGACAAGCTCTTCTTCAACATCAATGTCGATCAGTTCCTCTTCTTCGACGGCCAGCTCTTCTTCAACGTCACCGTCGATCATTTCTTCTTCTTCGGCGACGAGCTCTTCTTCAACGTCACCGTCGATCATTTCTTCTTCTTCGGCGGCAAACTCTTCTTCAACGTCACCGTCGATTATTTCTTCTTCTTCGGCGGCAAGCTCTTCTTCAGCATCACCGTCGATTATTTCCTCTTCTTCGGCCACAAGCTCTTCTTCAACGTCTCCGTCGATCATTTCTTCTTCTTCGGCGGCAAGCTCTTCTTCAACATCGCCATCGATCATTTCTTCTTCATCGGTGGCAAGCTCTTCTTCACCGTCGCCGGATTTATCAGAATCACTCTCAGTCACATCTGTTTCCACCACCACATCATCAAGGTCGCCTTCTGGCACATCGGTTTCCAAAAGCTCGCTATCGCCGTCGCTGGGGCTGTTGACCTGTGCGTCATCACCGCAGGCGATAAAAAGAAACAGTGAGGCAAACAACAAAAGTATGGTGAAGATATGTTTCATAGCCAGCTTTCTGCCCGGGGAAAACACGGGTTCAACAATAACAAGTAAGACACAAAACAACCCTTTGTTCATTCTGTATCAATTGCAACAGGCAATACAATATACTGATAATTCCATTAACAGTTTCAACGTTTTGCCTTATTATGTCAATAGGATAGACCTCATATATTTACACACTCAAGCCCATCCCCCCTGTGTCAAGACGGATATGCGTACTGGGTAAATTATTGGGTGCTGCAACAACAAAAAGAAGCGGATATCATCACCCTGCGGCTTTGTGGATGAGCCCCGTTTCACCGCGATGCAGCGGCGTCTTTGTACATGAACACCGTAAAATCATCCTTCAGGTAGCCCCGCAGCAGTTTGACATGCGGCGACAGGGACGAGCAAAAGGCATACACCCGGTCCGGGTCGTGCCCCGCCAGCAGGGGCGTGGCCTCAAAGGTGGCGGCATCCAGCATATTAAAGGCGCAGGCTTTGCCGCTGGCATTGTACATGCTGCGGATCATATTCAAATGAAAGTCAGGGTCTTTGGACCGGTAGCCAAAGGCACCGCAGGCCAGAATAAAATCAACCGGCGGCAGGGTTGCAGTGCTGAAATCCCCATGGAAAAAGCGGGTGTTTGGGCAATCGCCATAGCGTGTTGTGGCATGGGCGATAAACTCCTCCACCAGATCGATGCCAGTGTAGGCAACATCTGAAAACCGCTGATCCAGATAGGCTTTCAGATCGCCATACCCGCAACCGATATCAAGTACGGAAGCATGGGAAAAATCCCCCAGGGACGCCAGAACCTCAAAGCGTTTTTGCTGGCTTTGCTCCCCCTTCCACCCCAGGGCTTTTACCGTGCCGCTGCGGTATTCCGCAATGCGGTGGCGGTGAAAATTGATGATCGTGGCTTTTTCGATAAGGTTCATGGTGTTACGACTAAAAAAGGGTTTGGTTCACGGGCTTGTCAAGGGGTTGTAGTAAGGATTTCCTGAACTCATCTCCTGCGTTTGAACTTTTTCTTTTTAACCCGGTTTGTAGTGACGGTCATTGGCATACCATTGATGATATTTCGACCAATCCCATAAGCTCCCCGTTCATTCTCTTTCACAATAATCATATCGGGATGCTGTGCTTCACCTCGAAATGTTGGCACATTCTCAGCGTTTATAAAATTTGAATGATCCCTCTCATTGAGAGTTGTTGCAAAAATATAAGGTCTGTCGCTGGCAAAATCTGCTTTATATTCTTTTCCCGTATCTGAGAACCATACAGCGTTTCTGTTTGAGCTTTTATGGACTACTCTGAAATAATTTCCGCGGTAACGGTCTAACTGTCTTTTTTCATCTGCTGTTGCATAACGTTTCACTGTACCTGTTGTTCTCGGCAACCAGCTTAAGTCTGCACCTCCGATAGTATATAATTGAGCAGGTTGCGCTGCACCTGCATTTTCTCGTCTTGTACTTGGTGATAATCTTCTGGAAGTTGATCGGTTGTTAAACTTCCCGATGATATGATTCTTTAATTTTCGTTGCATAGCAGCTGCAGCACGATTATCCACAATCCCCACCCCCTGCTTTGCGCTGCTTTTTGTTTGCCCAACAGCATTGGCCACTGCCCTGCTTTTGTTCTCATTCAGCTTTTCTGCCCGTGAGTACATGTTTCAGACCCTTTATTTAAAGGTTTACCGGCTTTACATGGCGCATATATTGGTTTGCGCTGTTCTGGCCCTGGTGAAACGCATCTTGGGCGCGGTTGTTTTTATCCTGCCCAAATGAAGCTGCATCAAATATGTTGTATGTGAGTGACAGGTGAAATTATATGCGCTCTTGGCCGGTATTGTCAACCGTGGCAGGTTTGCCGCTTTCCGGTATGCCCGCAGTCGCCTCACCGGCGGCTTTACGCCGCGCTGCATAGGTATTCAGCATGGCAATCACCAGCATCGGCATTTCAATCAGGCAAAGCAGCAGATAAACGGCATACCCAATGACCATCCATAGGTCTAAATATGACATCAGAAACGCCAGGACCAATCCGGTTATCATTGTCGCAAGCAATAAATATATAAGGAGCATCCAATACCCTGCGGGATGCCTTCTGAACATAAAAAACATTGCCAGTACAAGGTACTGAACCAGGCCAAAGATCACCCCGGCAAAAATCTGCAGATCACCCCTGATGTATTCTCCGCGCCCAGCTGAAAGCCGCATATATATATACACTAAAACCAGTACCGGTATGGCCGCCAGTACCAGCCCCGCAATGCGGGCAATGTGATCCATAAAACTGTATTGTTCCTGTTGCGCCATGTGCTGTCACCCTGTTGCCTGCCGGGGCATACCCGCTGTGGTTGTATATGCAGCCTACAGCGTATCCCAGGTGCAACCGGTTGTCAAAACGGGGCTACACCGCTGGTTTCTTACCAGCACGCAACCCTGAAATCACCACAAATGCGCTTGACATACGCTAAGGCAAAACGTTAGCCTCGGGAAAACCGACACCCATTGACACGAGGCACCCATGCTTTCATTCAGGATTATGTTTTGTACGCTGATTATGTTGCTGTTGTTTGTATTTGCCGCCGGTTGCGACAGTGATGAAGAAAACACCTCGGGCCTGCCCCACAGCCTGCCGGTCAGCTATGAGCGGCAAGACAGCAGCCCTGCGGTAAATGCCGACGAGCGCCGGGCTTTGACCGAAGAACTGCTGGCTTTTTACCGGGACACGGACCACTTCAACTGGCTGTTGCGTATGAGCCACGGCGTGGATGCCTCCACGGGCAAGAAAGAGTTTCTGCAGTGGTGGACCGAGGCCATCGCCACACGGCAGGGTGACACCCTTGTCATGCGCCACAAGGACTACCCCGACGGCCACGGCGCCCACAATATCCTTAAGGACAACACAACCATTCTGATTTCAGCCATCGGCGGGCACCTGCTTACCGGCGACGCCACCAGCGGCGAACTTGCCCGGCTGTACTGCCTGGGCATCAGCGCCACCATGCTGGGCATGGTCCACGACGAAAACGATCCGGTAAAGCATCTTATGGGCCGCAGCATGGTGCCCTTTAACCACGGTTACGACACCCACGACGGCTTTCATAAAGAAGTCGAATACGACTCCTGGTTTTTCCCCTATGACCGCTGGAACTGCAGCCGCTTTGAATACGCCGACAATCCCTACTGGGGTCCGGTGTGGGTCACCAACACCCGTTCCAAGGACGGCCTGGGCTATCTGTTCAACGCCGATGTGGCCATCCGTTATGCTGCAGAGGAATCGCCGGATGCCGGAGTGCGGGAAGCCTGTGGCGAAACCCATGAACTGCTGACCCTCTTTGCCAAAGACATTGTGGACCACGAGTACGTCATCCGTAGCAAAAACGCCCAGGGACAGCCCTATCGTCCCGGCGTGGACCCGGACCCCGAGGAAGCCCGGATCAAGGACATCTCCAGCTTTACCTACTGGGACCCCCTGTTCCCGGATGCAGAATGTATCGACAAGCTGGCCGCAGATTTTTTGGGCTACGGCAAACCCATGGGCACGGTATGCGAGCCCTTTGGCGGCAACGAAATGTATGAGGTGCAGTCCATCCGCAACAATCCCCCCAACGTGCATATCATGCGCTCCTTCCATATTGCCGCCATACGGCAGGCGCTGCTTAACGGGCATCACGACGAGGCCCTGGCAAGCCTGTCCGGGCTTGAGCAGCGCTTTGAACGGGATATGACCTTTGATCTTGAAATGATCAACAAAAGCCGGGATGCATGGGAACGGGACATTGCCTTCAATCTGTTGCAGGCCGCCGGGACCGGCTATTATCTCACCGGCGACGATGCCCGGTTGGTGATGACCTACCTGAAACGCTCTATTGAAGAGTTCCGGCAGTGGGAAACCTGGAACCTGTGGGCCGATGACCTGCCCCAGGGCGAGGAAATTCCCTGGCTGCCCCCCAACAGCGGTGTTAATGAGCAGGACGAGCGACGGTACTGGTTCCGCGTCGGGGCCATGGGACTGGCGCTGGAATACTGCTGGTCACCCTTTACCAACCATGCGGGCGCAGCGCCGGTGGACTGCGAATTGCTGAAATCACAGTTTACCGCACAGCAACGCTGACAAATCGCAGTCCGGGCAACGAAAGAATTAGAATGACACTTATCTACATTGACGCCGACGGCTGCCCGGTAAAAGACGAAGTCTACCGCGTTGCCGGGCGATACGACCTGAAGGTCTTTGTGGTGGCTAACCGCTACCAGAACGTCCCTCAGTCTTCTTTGATAGAAGCCGTGGTGGTGGGCACGGGGTTCGATGCGGCGGACAACTGGATTGCCGAACACGTCACTGCCGGTGATATGGTAATTACGGCGGATATTCCCCTGGCGGACCGCTGCATAAAACGCGGAGCCCGGGTGCTGGGGCCAAAGGGGCGCGAGTTTACCGAAGATTCCATCGGCGGAGCCCTTGCGTCCCGTGAGCTGAGCTCTCATCTGCGGGACATGGGCATCATCACCGGCGGACCCAAAGCCATGCAGCAAAAGGACAAGTCCCGCTTTTTATCCAAACTCGATGAAATCATCAACGCCCTGCTGCGGGAGCAGAAAACCGAAGCGTAATCACAGTCCGAATGTGCCGGGTTGCAGAGCTTCCCCACCGGGACAAGAACATGGCCTGCCACATAAACACCCACAATCTCAGGATTGTCTTGACGATTCGCGTCAAACTTGATACCCCATAGCTATAAAGAGAGCTGTTATACTATAGTGAACTAACCATTTGGAGGCACTCATGCGTATCCCGCGTCTGCTTATCTGTCTGATATCCGTACTGGTGTTACTGTCAGCCTGTTCGGAAAAAAGCCATCTGGAAGAAGGCATTGAATCCATGAAACGGGGTTCCTACGAGATGGCCATCACCCACCTGGCCCAGGTGGCGGGCGAAAACAAGGCCAAAGCCGACAATCTTATTGCCAAGGCCCGGGAAGAGATCGCCAAGCGTGACAAGGAAGCCTGCAAAAAACTGGCCAATGAGCGCTTCAATCTGCTGAAAGAAACCAAAAACGTAAGCTCCTGGGAGCTTCTGCTGGGTAAACTGCGGGGCATGAAATGCGAAGGCATGGATATTCCCAAAATGGTGGATGATTCCTACCTGAGCTTCATGTCCTATCTTACGGACCGCGCCCAGCCCGAAGACTATGTTGACGCCGTGAAAAAATACTGCGAAATCAACAAATGCGAATACAAGGCTCCCCGCCAGCTTATTTACGAAGAAGTCCTGAAGCTGACAGAACCCGATGGCACCAAACGCTCGGAAATCATCCAGGAAGCCATTCCCATGGTGGACCACGAACGGGCCATGGAAATGTTCATGTGGATGTTCAAGAAAAACTGGGAAAACATCGATCAGTTTGACCGCTATGGCCGCTACCTGAACCGCATGGAGCAGTTCAAGATGGCCGAGGAAGTCTTCGTCAAAATCAACGGCATCGAAAACGCCCCCTTCCAGATCAAGGACCGGGCGCGGCTGATGGTGGATCATCTCAAGCAGTTCACCAAAAAACGCAAAAAAGCCCCCCGCAAGGAAGGCGAAGAATACCAGTATTTCTGGGTTGAGCAGGCCAAAAACAAATCCGTTATGGGCGGCCTTAAAGACGATGTCAAAATCCCCGGCATGGAGAAAAAACCTGCCCAAGAGGAACCGGCAAAGAAATAATTTTCCCGGATAATGCAACAATGAAAACACAAAGCTACGTTTATACGATGGCGGTCATGCTTACCATGACCGCCATTTCCGCATGTACCACCCCGGCCAACGTGATCCACGACCCGGCGACATCCTCTGCCATGGCCAGCAGCTATCCCCAAAGCGCCGGAACCTGGGGCATCTGCTCGGTGTACTATCACCTGAACTATGCCCAGGTGGATGCAGACGACCCGGCTGCCTTTCCTGCCGCCGCCCGTAAAGCTCTTGACCTTGCAGCCAAAGGCAACAAGGAAGCCGCCTTTGGCGCGGTTACGGACTTTATTGACGCGCAGTGGAACGATCCCCGGGGATTGTTTGTTATCTCCAACCTGCTGGCAGCCCAACTTGAAGGCGCCAACTGGATGGTACAGTTGCGCTGGGGCCCAACCTACCAAAAACTTATCGGACGCCTGGCAGAAATGGCCAGCGCCGATCCTCTGGTACGCATCCAGCAGGGAGTGCTGCTGATCAACAGCCCCTCCTCCATGGGCGGCGATCCCGCCAAGGGAAAAGCGCTGCTGACGGCTCTGTATGGCGAAGGCCTGACAGACAACCCCATGGTGCGCTATGGTCTGTGGATGGCGGCAACCATTGATAAAGACATCCCCGAAGGCCTCAAATGGGCGCAGCAGTATCTGGATCTCTGCCCCCAAAGGCCGGAGGTTCTGCAATGGTATACCAAGCACGGTGGTCATGAAAAACCAGCAAGCTGACACGATCTCCCGGGAGAAACCCCTGCGGTTGTTCATCGCCCTTGCGGTGGATGATGCTGTAAAGGACAACCTTGCGACGTGGCAGCGGCGGCTTAAACCTGTCTTTGACCACGGCGAAGTCTCCTGGACCAATCCCATCGGTGTGCATCTGACCCTGAAATTTTTAGGCAATACACCGCCGGAACGGGTTAATGACATCGTTGCGGCGCTTACTTCACGACTTACGGGCTATGGCCCCGTCAATCTGCATGCCTGCGGTACCGGCGTATTTCCCCATCCCGCCAAGCCCCGGGTGCTCTTTGCCCGCACAATTGTTACCGACGGCGATCTGGCAGGCATTGCCGGGGCAGTTGAGGACGGATGCGTGGAGCTGGGTTATGAATCCGACAACCGGGCCTTTAAACCCCACCTGACCCTGGGACGCATGAAACGGATGAATCACAAGCGGGTAAGCAGGCTGGAGCTTGCGGACGACACACCGGATTTCGGCATCTGGACCGCTTCGGAGGTGGTGCTGTACCAGTCGAAACTCACCCCTGCCGGAGCACGATATCAGGCCCTGCACCAATGGCAGCTTGACAGTTCACTCAATCACGGATAATCACTATGTCTATGAAACGTTTATCTATCATTGCCGTTATTTTGGTTGCAACCGTTTTGGTGGCGGGTATCGGCCACAGCCGGGGATTGCTGAGCTCCATGGCAGGAGCCCAGACCTGCGGCCTGTGCCATGCCGATGAGTTCGCAGCATGGCAGAAATCACCCCATGCCACAGCCCACACCAAACTGACCCGCTCCAACATGCGCAACAAGGTCTGCACCAGCTGTCATTCTTTGGGCGACAGCCCTATGATGGCCGGAGTGCAATGTGAATCCTGCCACGGTGCGGGCGCACAGTATGCAAAAGACTTTATCATGAAGGACAAAAAACTGTCCGCCGCCGTGGGCCTGGTGGCCCGCCCGGGCAAAGAGGTCTGTCTGAAGTGTCACGGCCCCGGCTCCCCCTCCATCAAACCCTTTGACTTTGAAGCCGGTTGGGCACGCATCGGTCACGGTAAAGCGTTCAAAGACGCTGCCGCGGCTGCTGACAAACCCACCGTAACACATTCCAACTAGCCCTGTGGCTGGAAAGTCTGCTATGAAAATCCTTGAGGCGAAATTCCTGACCAGTGCCGTACAACCCAGCCAGTATCCGGAAGTTACGGTGCCGGAAATCGCCTTTGCCGGGCGTTCCAATGTGGGCAAAAGCTCGCTTATCAATGCCCTGCTGGGTACCCGCATTGCGAAAATTTCAAAGCAGCCCGGTCATACCCGGCTGTTGAATTTCTTTAATATCCGCATTCCCTCCGGTGAGCTTCGCTTTGTGGATCTGCCGGGTTACGGCTATGCCAAGGTCTCCAAAACAGAAAGAGCCGCCTGGAAGCGCATGATCGGCACCTTTCTGCAAAAACGGGAAAGCCTTGCCCTGCTGGTGATTATCATCGATATCCGCCACAATCCCCAGGCCCTTGATCTGGACATGGTTGCCTGGGCCCGGGAAGAAGGCATCCCCCATATCATTGCCGCCACCAAGGCGGACAAGCTGCCCAAGACAAAACTGGGACACGCCCGCAAGCTGGCGGCCCAGGCCTGCGATCTTGAACCCCAGGATGTCTATGTGCTGAGCTCCCAAAGCAAGTATGGTCTGGATAAACTCTGGACCACTCTTGAGCAGATAATTTTCTGATACCCATTGCAAACGGGGGCAAACTGCATACCATGCTGTATATGACATCCATGGTATTAACCGGTTGACGAAAACAGAGTATGGCATGTTGATTCTTGCATCACAGTCGCCCCGGCGGCGGGATTTACTAAGCACCGTGGGGATTCCCTTTACCATAAAGGCAGCGGATATCGACGAGACATCACTGCCCGGCGAACTGCCGGAAGCCTTTGCCGAGCGCCTTGCCCGGGAAAAAGCCCAGGCCAGCGCCGCTGCATTCAACACCACAGCGGAAAACCACCCCTGGTTTCTGGCGGCAGACACCATTGTGGTACGGGACAACGATATTCTGGGCAAACCACGGGATAAGGAAGACGCCCGGGCCATGATCGGGTCGCTACAGGGACGCAGCCACCGGGTTATTACCGGTGTGTGCCTGTATCGCGGCGGCGAAACCCCGGTCTGCGAATCCTTCATCAGCACCACACGGGTCACCTTCAAAGCCATGGATGCAGAAGAAATCGAAGGTTATATTTCCACCGACGAACCCTACGACAAAGCCGGAGCATATGCGGCGCAGGGCATCGGATCATTTTTCATTCACCGGGTCGAAGGCTCTTACACTAATGTAGTAGGCCTGCCCCTTTCAGACACCGTAGACCTGTTGCGGCGCCTTGGCGTGGCCCGGATATTTGACGCTGAAAAGGGAAAGCAGTAATGAAAACCCGACTTGAAACCATTCACACAGCCATTGCCCGGGCAGCGGATCGCTGCGGACGTAATCCGGAAGGCATTCACCTGCTGGCGGTGAGCAAACGTAAACCCGTGTCAGATCTCATGGAAGCCTACGAAGCCGGACAGCGGGACTTTGGCGAGAACTATGCCCAGGAGTTGGCGGAAAAACACGAAGAACTTCCCGCAGATGCACATCTGCACTTTATCGGACACCTGCAAAGCAACAAGGTCAAACTGATTGCAGGCCGTGCCACGCATCTCCATGCACTGGATTCCGTTAAACTGGCCACACGGCTCAACAGCAAACTGGAAGAATCAGATGCAGCGCCTCTGAAGGTGTTTATCGCCGTCAACGTGGGCATTGAAGACAGCAAGCACGGACTGCCGCCGAAGATAGAGACCGTCACAGAGGTGGTAAAAGCCGCCAATGCCCTGCCCCTTTTGGACCTGCGGGGACTGATGGCCCTGCCCCCGTATCTGCCGGACCCTGAGGACGTGCGCCCCTACTTTGCACAAATCCGGCAATTGCGGGATACTATTCAACAAAACACCGGCATAGCAATGCCGGATTTAAGCATGGGTATGAGCCACGATTTTGAAGTGGCCATAGAAGAAGGAGCCACCTGGATACGGGTGGGAACCGCAATCTTTGGCGAGAGGCTCTAATGGGACTGGGAAACCTGATAAGTGGCGTGGGGCTTGTGCTGTACCATGGTTTGCAAATTTTCAGCTATATTCTGCTGGGCAGAATCGTCACCAGCTGGGTAGGGGCAAATCCCCGCAACCCGCTGGTACTTCTGCTGTACAGGATCACCGAGCCCTTTTTGAAACGTATATCCAATCTGTTTCCGGCTCTGCGCAACATGGGAGGCTTTGACTGGACGCCCATGGTGCTGTTTTTGGCCCTGTTACTTCTGCAATACAGTATTGCCGCCCCGCTGATTCGTCTGGGTGCGCGGCTGGCCGCAGGCAACTGAACCTGTCCATACTAAGGAGTGGGTATGAAACGCTTTTCTATGACCCTTACAGCCATGGCTTCGCTGCTTTTTTCCGCCACAGCAATGGCAGACGACAACATGCTTTCAAGCGAAAAGGTGCAACGTCTGTGGGGTATATTGCCCCGGGACTGGGAATACAGCGCCAGCCTGTCAATCCTTATTATCGGCCTGGTGGTGGCCATGCTGGTATGGCTGGGGTTCCGCTTTGTGATTCCCCGCTTTACTCAAGCCACAAAGACCAGTCTTGACGACACCATTCTGTCCGCCATCAGCGGCCCGGTGAGCAAAGCCGCCTTTGCCATTGCGGTATGGATGTCCATCGAATCCCTGCCCGCGGCTTTGGCGGAACAGGCATGGATCGGCTTTATCCAAAAAGCAGTGTTCGTCACCATCGTCATCTTCTTCCTGGTGGCGGGAATGAAAGCCAACCGGCGCTTCTTCGATCATCTGGGAGACCGGGCCAAAGAGGATCACCCGGAAAACGAAGCCGTCACCCTGCTGCGGGAGTTCTACCCCCTGCTGCGCAAGGTGGTCAGCATTCTGCTGTTTATCATGGCTCTCATTGCGGTGCTGAAAGCCTTTAATCAGGACATTTATTCTCTGGTCACCGCCCTTGGCGTTGGCTCTCTGGCCATTGGTCTGGCGGCACAGGAAACCCTGTCAAACATGTTTGCGGGCCTGACGATTCTCATTGACCGGCAGGTAAAACCCGGCGACCGCATCAAGCTGTCCGACGGCACCTTCGGCGATGTGCTGGACATCGGTCTGCGTTCCACCAAGGTTATCAACTTTGAAAAGAACGTCATCATTATCCCCAATAAAAGCCTTGTTGGGGAACGCATGATCAACTTCAGTTATCCCACAGAACTCATGCGCGGCCGGGTAAGCGTAGGCGTTGCCTATGGCAGCGATATCGAAAAAGTGCTGGCCATACTGCTGGAAGAAGCAGGCAAGCTGGAGGAAGTTGTTCAGGAACCGGCCCCGTGGTCGTATTTTTCCGAGTTTGGCGACAGCAGCCTCAACTGCATGGTGAATTTCTACACCACCCGCTATTCAAGCGTATTTGATCTTGAGGGAGCCCTGCGCATCAGTATCTATAAACGCTTCAACGAAGAGGGCATTGGCATCCCCTTCCCCATGCAGACGCTGGATACGGACAAACCCCTGGAAATCAAAATGGTTGCCGACCCGAAGCAATCGCCTACAGCAGGGGACTGATCCACAGGCTGAGGGCCGCAATCAGGGAACCCAGCACAAAGCCGGTGGCAATGTCGAATTTGAAGTGACGGCGTTTGACCCAGCGGGACCAGCCAACGATTGCGGCAAAGGCAATCAAAGCTGTCTGAGCGCAGGGAATGCCAGTCAGAAATACTGCCAGCAGGATCGCCTGATTCATGGACCGGGCGGAATGAATGGAAGGGAAACTTCCGGCGTCAACATGCTCAAAGGCATGCCAGATGTTTTTCAGGCCATGGCGGAAGCTGAGATATTTGCGCACATCAAGCACATGAAAGTCAATGGTGGGGCGGATGCCTTCGGGATTGTCGGGACGGGGTTTGAAGTAAAAATACTTGATGGTGTTGGACACAGCGGTAATCACCACCAGGTCTATCAGCAGATGCAGCCCAAGCTGAATGTCGAGAATAAACCCGAGAATAACCACCAGCAGACCGGCGCCCAAAGTGCCGAACAGCGATATAAAATCCCAAAAGAGTTTGTTCAGTTTTTCCATAATGCCTTGCTCCGGGGAGGATGTTCAGAAGCGTGAACGGAAGCCCTCGCCCAGGACTTCGTACACTTCGGTGATGATGATAAATGCCCGGTGATCGATGGCTTTCACCCGGCGCACAAGGTTGGCCACTTCTTTTCGCTCCACCACCACCATCAGAATTTCCCGGTCCTGATTGGTGTACATGCCGCGACCTTTAAGGGCGGTGCCGCCCCGGGTCATCTCGTACAGAATCATGTCGGAGATTTCGTCGCTGCGGGCGGAAATAATAAAGGCGGCGCGGGCGTAATCCATACCCTCGACAATAATGTCGATTACCTTGCTGGAAAGATACAGTGCGATCAGGCCGTACATGGCGGCAATGGCGTCTTCAAACACAAACCATGCCAGCCCGATAACAAGAGAGTTAATAATGCCAATGGCGTTACCAATGGTGAGATTGGAAAACCGGGCAATGATGCGGGCCACGGTGCCGGAACCCGAGGTAGCTGCTCCGGCGCGGATAATCAGGCCAAGTCCCACACCGATAACCACAGCGCCGAATATGGGAGCCAGCAGAATATTGCCCTGATCAAAGGTCATGGACAAATGCAAAACGTCGGCAAACAAAAACACGAACAGAGATGTCATCAGGGTGGCGAACAGCACCTTAATGCTGAAGGTGGCGCCAAGATACCGCAGGCCCAAAAGAAATATGGGGACTTCCAGCACCGCCATCAATACACCGATGGGCCAGCCGGTTGAGTGGTTGATGATAATGGCAAGACCGCTGACACCGCCGGGAGCTACATGGTAGGGCACCATGAACATGGCGATACCGATGCCGAAGATCGCCGCCCCGAGGGTGATAAATACATAATAGTACCAGTTGTTTTCCTGATACTGGTCATCCACTGCCATAGGCCGATTTCCAAATCCTGTTGTGTCGAGAGTTCCGTTGCGGGCCTAAACTAATCGATTACATTGAAATTGCAAGTAAAAAACTACCCGATCTCTTTGATGGGGTGTTTGGCTTTGATAAGTGAAAACAGATTGACGCCGGTGGCAAACCAGGCATCAAGTCCCAAAGGCGCCATAAGGTCCGGCGCCGCCACAAAAACCCCTTTGTCCAGTTGGGCGCTGTGCATGGCCACGGGCCAGCCGTCCTTTTGAGGCATCCAGTCGTATATGGTTTCGGTATTGCCCACGGGCTGATCCAGTCCCGTGGCATCGGGCCACCACAAACGCTGTTCGTAGCGCTCGACAATATGCCGCTCAATAAAGGGACACAGATCCAGCACCCGGGCATGCATACGCTCCACCATGGCATCCACGGCTGTGGCGGAAATATCCGCCATGGGAATATGCCCGGTGACATCCAGGGCAATGCGGTTGTCCGCTACCTTTCTGCCGGGGTCCATGGAAAACAGCAGCAAATCCTCCGGGGATTCGGGCGTGTCCACGGCGCTGTGCAGCACCAGATTGTCCATACCTTCCGGAATACCGTCGGGATGCAGATGATAGGTCAGGGCATAGCGCAGATATTTGGGTTCCGCCACAGCGGAAAAAGCATTAACGAATTTGTCGGTTTTCTTCCCGGGCCAGATCAGCGGCGTCATGGCAAGGGGCGCATTGATGAGACAGATTTTTGCGGAAACCTCTCCGGCTTTGCCCGCATCAAAGGTAAAACCGTTGCGTCCCTTTGACATCTTCAGGGTGACGTCCTGATCAATCACCTGCCCGCCCCGCTTTACAATGCGCTCAATAAACAGATCGGATAAAGATTTGTTTTTAGCCACATGCAGCATGTCCGCCGCAGTCTGCCGAAGCATCCGGGGCCACAGGGGTTCATCCTCGTTGAGCCGGGTAAGGGAGAAAAACTGGGGAAGCCAGCGCAGCAGCAAATCATAGGGATTCTGAGCCAGCAGATCGAACAGCCGCTGCCGTTCTTCTCCACTGTGCTGCAATGTGCTGCTAAAATGCTTGCGGGTCTTCCGTACCTTTGTTATCCGGTTCCACCAGCCGGTGGCAAACATGGATTCCGTGGGCACAAAAGCCCGGTCGCACAATGTGGACTGACTGGCCAGCAATGAAGTGATTTCAGGCAGTTCCTTGAGCGCTCCCGCTTCCCGGGCAACGTCGCCCGGCAGGTTATCCAGGCCACCGGGCACATCCACCCGCAACTGCGGGGTCACCAGCTGGAAGGATGTTTTCCTGTGCTCGAAGGCGGTGCGTAAGGTATGGGAAAGACTGAGTTCCTGCTTCACATGGGAGGCAAAGGGAGCGTCGAAAATATCCGGCCAGAAAATACGCTCGCGGCTGCGGATACGCACCGGACCGCCGCTTTGCAGGGGAATATTGACATTCCGGAACATAACCACCCGATATCGCTGGGCTGCCAGCAATGCCGCCGCAATGGCACCGGCACCGTAATCCCCGATAACCGCAATATCATAATGGCTGCTGGTAATAGCCACGGCCTGCCTCCTAAAGGTTACAACGTCGTACCTAT
>Ga0070729_10002634_pt1 | contig 22672 bp, 20 predicted proteins | sample tdDd472_FD_66725 | JGI IMG/M metagenome (GOLD analysis project Ga0070729, IMG submission 66725) | Marine sediment microbial communities from the Atlantic coast under amendment with organic carbon and nitrate - tdDd47.2 | ecosystem: Environmental > Aquatic > Marine > Coastal > Sediment | place... | reverse complement strand
CACCTTACCTTTGTCACTGAGTTTGTCTGAGAAAGCCTGCAGCGCCGGCGAAATCATATGATAGATCGCCAGCAGGGTGCCGTGATAAAGACCCCACAGCACATAGTTCCATGCCGCTCCGTGCCACAGGCCACCCAAGGCCATCACTAAAAAGAGGTTGCGGGCCTGGAAGAGCTTGGTGCCGTGACTGCCGCCCAGAGGGATATACAGATAATCACGCAGCCAGGTGGATAATGAAATGTGCCAGCGGCGCCAGAACTCGCTGATACTCTTCGAGCGATACGGAGATTCAAAGTTCTCCATAAGCTCAAAGCCAAGCAGCTTAGAGGTACCGCGGGCTATGTCTGTATAAGCAGAGAAGTCGGCGTACACCTGAATGCCAAAGGCATAACAGGCCATCCAAAGCCCCAGCGAATTAGCCGAATCGACGTCACCAAATATCAGGTTAACAAGTGGTGCAACGTTATCCGCCACCACCACCTTCTTAAAGTAGCCACGGATAATGAGATCAATACCTTCAAGACTACGGTCCGTGCCTATCCGCGGCTTCGCATTAAACTGGGGCAGCATATTCGTGGCACGTTCGATCGGCCCCGCAACCAGCTGCGGGAAGAACGCCACGTAAAGAGCGAAATCGACCAGCGAATCCGAAGGCTTCATTTTGCCCCGGTAGACATCAATGGAATAACTCATCGACTGGAAGGTATAAAAAGAAATACCTACCGGCAGAATCACCTCAAGGCTGGGCCGCATAAGTGAGTCCGGCGGCAGAAACATAAATGCGGAATCGAGGAAGAAATTAAAGTATTTAAAGAACCCGAGTATGCCGAGGTTCACAATGACCGACACACCTACCAACTGCTTTTTGGTTTTTTGACTATCAGCTCCGGCAATCGCCTTTGCCAGATAGAAATCGATGAAGGTCGATATAAGCAGCAACGTTATAAACGGCGGACTCCAGTAGCCGTAAAAAACGTAACTGGCAATCAGCAAGAAACCATTACGGATCAGGCGGTCAGCACGACTGAAATACAGGTAGTAAGAGCCGAGAATGACGGCAAAGAAAATCAGAAATTCGAGCGAATCAAAAGTCATTTAACGCAGCCCTTCTCGTTCAGCAACGCCGCCAACTCTGTTCCCAGATCCGGCTTCGTATAACCCATAGTCTGCCTACTAAAGTTCAGCAAACCTTGGTGGACTGCAGCAGCCCGTTCCGGAGACGCCTCGCAGTTCATGCGGGCGATAATCGAAGTGGCTGCTTCGTTACGCTCCAGAAATACATTGATAGCGGTCGCAAAATAGAGCGAGTTGTCGCTAGGCGCTGTTTCATTGGCTATCGACAGCCATGCCAGAATCTGGTCCAGAAACTTCTCGGGGGCAGGGTCCCAACGCATACGTTGGCGCAAACGCCCGAAGCCCATGTGGTTATGTACCGCCCGTAGAAAAGCCAGTTCACTGACGGACTCATCATCGAGACCTACCCATTCGTCATAATCATTCAGAGCAGGCAGCTTACTGAGATCGGCACGATAATTGGCATCGGCCAACATGCCGTTGTCAAGGATAATTCTGACGAGTTCATTGCCCAGCTCTACCTGAGCAGGACGGTTCGGATGGACGTCATCGTACACCCAGTTATTACCTACATGACCGCCTTCACTGCGCTCCGCCAGAAACCCCATAACATCCAGAACCGGATATCCGTTCTCGACAACAAACTCCCGGGTCACATCATGAAACACACCCGGTGGCCGCTTCAGAATAATGTCACGGTCATTCGCCTTCCAGAAATATTCCAGTGCTTTCTCACCGTCACCTTCTGCCTGAAAGATTTTCGCCAACTGAAAGTTGACCTCCGAAATGCCGTCATCAATAGCAGCTATTTCAAGATACTTCTGCTTTGCCGAAGCTCCGGTTGCTGCCAATGCTTCGATCAGCATCCCGTTAAGTTCTTGTAACTGTTCTGCCTCGGTGCCCGGCTTTGCCATAGAGCCGAAAGGGTGAAAATCCGCCACATTCTGGGTCGGAATCATAATGACAGCGGGAATACCCTGTCCCTGCAGGTAACGGTTCAGGCTGGCCAAACTGTCGCGATAGTGCTGAAGGCGCTCCTCTATGCCCGGCGCACGACCCGGCATTTCGGGGACGATAGGCTGTGCGCTGCCGCCAAATAGGGCCAGAGGGCTAAACGGATCACCAACGCTGAGTGTTCTCCAGCCGCTCTTACTCTCGGTGAAGATTTCATAAGCCCGCTCAGAATTAAAATAGGAAATATCATTGCTGACATACGAAGCCCAGTCAGTTCTCTCGCCTGTCCAGGTTTCGTTAATACCGACATGCAAAACCAGCAGGTCCGGCTCCAAGACCATGGCATCTTTCAACATGCGCAACACGTCAGAAGTGTTGTATGCGGCGATACCAAGATTAATTACTTCGACATTAGCTGATGTGTCATCAGCGATCCGGTTCATGCTGAACTCAAGAGCCCGCGAATAGGAACTCAATCCTTGTTCTTGCCAAGGCACACCGTAGAGGTTGTAGACAGCCTTGGCAGACAGCCAGCCTTCGGTCCCTGATGCACCAACCGACAAAATCCGGATAGTGTTCTCCGGCTTGCTCAGACGAACAGGGTCGTTGAATGCTTTTGAAGGCAAAGCCGGGTCAAAGGGCCCTACCGCCCAACGTGCCTGATCGTTGCCCGTCTCAAACAAATAGCCACGATAGGCGTCCGGCATAAAGCGCCCGATACCAAGCTCGGCCACTACCGCTATCAAAGCAACAGCGGCAATCAGCGAGCCGAAATACTTAAAAATCTTCAATACCAACCCCGGAGCTCTGCATCCCTTGCAGAGAAACACATACATTAGTGCCGCTATTGAAACAGAAACACGGGCAATCTGCACAAGACCACCTTCACAAAACCCGACTTACGGTCATGGTTTGCGGGCTTTTTTACCAACAGAAGCGCAAAACCCCCATCCGGCCCGCCTGCCTTTACCACAGCCAATAAAAAACCCGCCTGATGGCGGGCTCTTTATTGCGATACATGCTGAGTCAGTTCACCTGACCCGAACAGGATGCATATCAGCTATTTGCCGGCTGCATGACATAGCCACGCAGACCCTGCGAAAACTCCTGCAAAGCTTGAACACCGCTGGCCTCGGCTGCATTACACCAGTCTTTAAGGTCTGCAACCAACGCGTCATTGCTGACGTTCGCCTGGTTCCATAGTGCCATCAACTTTTCACGATACTCATGCACTAGCTTCAGCGCTTCATGGTCTTCAAGCAATGACTGCAAATTAGTGAGACTGCCGGTATCGAGCATATCCGGACGACTGATGAGCAATTTACGGGCTTTGCCGGACAATTCATTGCCCGCAGCATACAACCGTTCCGTTTTTAGTACCGGCAGCGTGACCTGCTTGGTGTAATCACGCAGCACATTCATCCGGTTCAACAACACGGCCTGCAATGTCTCGACATCCACCATTCGGGGTCCGGCAGCTAAGTTAGGCTTAGGTGCTGTGCGACGCACTGTGCAAAGTCCCACAGACTTCAGAATCGTGATGTACATCCAGCCAATATCGAATTCCCAGGGCCGGAAAGAAAACTTAGCCGATGTCGGAAAGGCATGATGATTATTATGCAGCTCTTCACCAGCCACAATGATGGCAACAGGAGTCAGATTGGTCGATGCATCATCCGACTCAAAGTTGCGGTAGCCCTTGGCGTGACCCAAGCCATTAATAACGCCGGCCGCCAGCAGAGGGATGGTTAGCATCTGAATGGAATAAACAATAATACCGGGCACGCCAAACAGCAGAATATAAATAAAGAAGGTAAGCGTTATACCTAAGTTCTCGAAGCGCATGAAGAAGTGCTCCAGCGCGTCGTCAGGGCAACCACGGCTGTACTTGGCGATAGTATCTTCTATAGAGGCTTCAGCCTGATACAACTCCGCTCCTTCCAGCAGAACCTTGCTCAAACCAAAGACCACGGGACTATGCGGATCACCGTCACGTTCACACATGGCGTGATGCTTACGATGCACCGCCACCCATTCACGGGTCACCATTGCCGTGGTCATCCACAACACTGTCCGGAAGAAAATACGCAGTGCGGGATGTAGCACTATCGACTGATGTGCCTGGTCACGATGCAAGTACAGAGTTACCGCTGCCAGCGAAACCTGCATCAAAACAACAACCGTAAAAACATAGCCCCAGAAACTTAGATCCAGAAGCCCGTACATATGATCGGCAACAAAATTGAACATGAGCTGTCCTACCCGTCAGAAATACACAACAAAGCCATTCGCAGGCTATTTTACCCGAATCGGCGGCTGGTATAGTGCCTGCAGTCCGTCAACCTTTTATCTAAACAGGCCAGCCCTCCGAAATGCCCGAATTACCTGAAGTAGAGACCACGCTCAGGGGCATCTATCCCACGCTGAATAAGCAAAAAATCAAGCGTATTGATGTTCGCGAGCGCCGCATGCGCTGGCCTGTGCCAAAAGAAGTAGAGGCCGGACTCGGCGGTGAAATCGTCAAAAGTCTCACGCGGCGCGGCAAATATATCTTGATAGGTACCGAGAAAGGCACAGCTATGTTGCATCTCGGAATGTCGGGTAGCTTACGCATCGTGACGCCCGACGTTGCTCCGGAAAAACATGATCATATCGATATTGTGCTTAACAAGAAGATCATCCGCTTTAATGATCCGCGACGTTTCGGCTCATTGTTGTGGACGACCGATGAACCCGGGCAACACAAACTCCTAAAAGAACTGGGGCCAGAACCGTTAAGCGATTCTTTTACCATCGACTATCTATTTAACGCCAGCCGGTCGCGTCATGTCGCGATCAAACAGTTCATCATGAACAGCAACATCGTGGTGGGTGTCGGCAACATTTACGCGAGCGAGAGTCTCTACAGAGCCGGAATAAACCCTAAGAAAGCGGCGGGTAAAATCAGCAGGCAACGCTACGCGAAACTTGTTTGCGCCATCAAAGAAGTGCTGGCTGAAGCGATAGAAATGGGTGGCACCACGCTGCGGGACTTCCACGGCAGCGACGGCAAACCGGGTTACTTCCGCATCAAGCTAAAAGTGTATGGGCATGCCGGTGAGCCCTGTGAGGCATGCAGTGCACCGATAAAGCAAATCACGCAGGGACAGCGCGCCACGTACTACTGCCCCGCTTGCCAAAAGAACTAGCAAGGCACTCGGTCCCGCAGCCGCACTGACTCTTATAACCCTATGATTAACATAAGAGAACTTAAGTTTTGCGGACACCAACAAAGCTGCTAGGCTGGTAGGAATACTCAAGGACATTAGATGACGCGACTAGGCTATTGGGTCCTGCTAGGACTGACACTCAAATTGGGTTCAGTACAAGCGCAGGTCGAGACCATCGATTTTGACAACCTCACACAACAGCAACTGGGTGTGCTGTATTGCTGTGACTTTTATAAGCTTGGCTTCTCACTTGATATAGACGGCTACAACTTCACCAATACCGGGCATCCGGATGGCAATAGTGAATACGGCCTTGCTGTTTGGGGCACCGATCACTCAGCCAACGCAGACCCCGGTGGTTTTACCCTAAGGGCTGGCTATAGCGATTCAGTCACCACGATGACCCGGATCGATAATGCTACTTTCAGTGTGTGGTCTGTCGATATCGCAAATTGGAATAATGCCTATGCCCTTTCAGGTCCGGTTACTATTCGGGCGGACTTGGAAGGCGGGGGCACAGTAACTAAAAATATCACCACAGACTTATTTCTCGGCCTTGAAACCGTCGAGTTGATCTGGACAGATATCACTGCACTGCATTTCGAGAGTGGCGCCAGCTATCCGTACCAGTTCGATAATATTCACTTCGTTCCTGATCAAAACCCGGACCCCGGTCCTGCACCCATCCCGCTAACACGCCAGATCACTATGACCTTCGATGATGTAGTGCTGAACAGCTGCAGCCCTTGCCAAGCATACGGTTTCACCTTCCAGCCCGGCTTTTTCGGCGGCAATTCACCCAACCCCTACCAAGCCCCACCTAACTCGGACGGCGAAGCACTGTATGGAATCGGCGGAGGCCAGACAGGAAGGCACTTCCTGATGACGCCGGTAAGCGGACTTGAGTTTGGTATTGAGTCACTCGACGTTAATTTCTGGCCCGATGACAACTCCTACGGCATGTTTTATACCGACACCTGGGTGCTTCGTGGCTACGACACAAGTGGCAAACCACTTGCCGAAGTGACCATCCAACAACCCAATGAAGCAGGTGCCTGGGTTAGCGTTGACCTCGACCCTATCTGGCACAGCGGCGTCAGCAAAATCGAGTTCTTCGGGCAACAGGATAGCTATGGCATGTTCGCCTTTATGGACAATCTTGTGGTCAATGTGCCACCCACGCAGGTGGAATTCGACGTACAGCCCTGGTTTACAGAGAACGAGATAGACCCGGCATCACCCTACGGCATGCCTGTCGGCATCTACACCACCAGCGTTGCCGATGGCGATGCAGTGGATTTCGACGCCACTCAAATTGATGCGAGTACGGTCAAGCTTGGTTATGGCGAAGCACCGGTGCTTGGCACGACAACAGTGTTAGATTTAGACGGCGATCTCGATAACGACTTACTACTCGGTTTTACAATTGCTGATTCCGGTGTCGTCTGTGAAGACACAGATTTCCCGGTTAGTGGCGAGACCACTGATGGCGAACCTTTCTCAGGCGTAGACTCAATCACGACTATTAACTGCGAGACGTCTTCATGCCACCCCTAGTAAGGCAATTCTTTTACTGAATAAAAAAGCCCCTGCAAAGGGGCTTTTTTATTTCCGGCTTTTTTCAACCGCACTTAATAAACACGCCCTTCACCATCACCCCGAGGATCGCTGGCCGCTTCAGCCTTCCCGGTTTTAAAGTCCCAGGTGACCACGTTCATGTTGCCGAAGGGCCTCTTAGACACAGCCAAACGATGGCCTAACGCCTCCAGTTCAGCAATTTCGGCATCACTAAATGCGCCCGGCTCGTAATTAACAACATCAGGAAGGTACTGCTGATGAAAACGTTTCTTAGCCACCATCTCAGCTGCGCTTCCGCCCTGCATCCAGACATCTGCGGCGATCATGACCTGAGTGATAATCCGGCTGCCACCGGGCGTACCCAAAACCGCGACACCACGGTCAGACTCAAGAAAAGTGGGCGACATACTTGAAAGCATCCGCTTGCCCGGCTCTATTTCATTGGCAGACCCGTGCACTAAGCCGAAGCTGTTGGCCGTGCCCGGCTTAGATGAAAAATCGTCCATCTCATTGTTCAGAATAACGCCCGTACCTTCGGGTATATAGCCGGCGCCATACCAGGAGTTAATCGACTGGGTTGTTGCAACACGATTCCCGTCAGCATCAATCACAGAGAAATGACTGGTATCGGTGCCTTCATTCGGCACGATGCTGACCGGTGGCAACTCGGCACTCGGTGTGGCTTTAGTCAGACTGATTGAGTCCCGCCAGGCGTCGGCATATTCATCACTCAATAATTTGTCTATCGGCAGGTCTGTGAAATCAGAGTCACCCAGATAATCGGCCCGGTCCCGGTATGCCCGGCGCATTGCTTCGACAGTCAGATGTTTTTGTTCAGAGGCGGCTGAAGCAGCGAGATCGTAACCGGACAAAATGTTAAAAATTTCTGCCAGCACTATGCCGCCCGACGACGGCAACGGTGCCGAGACCACAGTAGTGTCTCTATACTCAAAAACCACCGGCTCTCTTTCTACAACCCGGTAGTTCTTAAGGTCCTCATGACTCCAGATTCCGCCACCGGCGACCACACCCGACACCAATTTCCCGGCAACGGCACCCTGATAAAAACCATCAACGCCGTTCTCGGCCAAAGCTTTTAAAGTATCGGCAAGGTCCGGCTGCAATATCACATCACCCGGCTCAGGAATGCCGCCATCCGGCAGGAACACATCTCTGAACCCCGGTGAACGGGCGTAGGCAGCCTTGCGAAACCTAAGCCCTAACAACATGCGCGGTGTGGCGACGAAACCTTCTTCGGCTGCCCGAATGGCGGGCTGTAAAGAGACAGCTAAAGGCAGATCGCCGTACTTCTCCGCCACATGAACCAAACCCGCAGGATGTCCGGGAATGCCGGCGGCCAAAGGACCGTCGTACGATGCGCCCTTAACAGGTCTGCCGCTGTCGTCCAGATACATGTCGCGGGTTGCCGCCATAGGCGCAACTTCACGGGCATCAACAAATACCTGTTCGCCACCTTCAGCAACATGCAGTAACCAAAAGGAACCGCCACCCAGACCGGATGCTGCCGGTTCAACAACCGACAAAGTCGCACTCACAGCCACCGCTGCATCAAACGCATTACCACCGGCCGCCAGGATTTCCTCGCCGGCCGCAGTAGCCAAAGGGTGTGCACTTGCTATAGCGGAATTATCCGGGGTAGGTAGAGGTGCCGGACCGCCGCATGCTGTCAGAAGGGCAAGCAGCGCCGCTACCGAAACAAATGAGATCATTGTGGAACGGATGGAACACAACAACCTGTTACTCACGAACGGGCCTTCTCAAGCAACGCTTTAGCCACGGATGCATGCACAAAGCCGGAAACATCGCCGTGATTCTGTGCGATATCACGAATCAAGGTAGAAGAAACAAACGTGTTGCTCTCACCCGGCGTCATATAGACGGTCTCTATTTCAGGAGCCAGCCGTTGGTTCATGCCGGCAAGCTGGCGTTCATATTCGAAATCAGTCACTGAACGTAAGCCACGCACTATACCGGTAAGCTGCTGCTTCCTGGCAAACTCTACCGTCAGACCATCGTAGGGCATCACTTCAACATTGCTGTACTGACCCAACACCTCGCCAGCCAGGTGCAAGCGCTCGGCCAAGGTAAACAGTGGTTGCTTCGAAGTACTTTCTGCAACACCGACAACTACACGATCAAACAGTCCTGCAGCACGGGCCACAATTTCTTCATGGCCATTAGTAATAGGATCGAAAGTCCCCGGGTATAAAACACCTGCGCTCACAATACACCTCTACACTAATCAATTCGTTTTGCTGCAAGCCCGAAACAAACCTGACCTGCGACCTTCTGCTTTAACAGTTCCCAGCTTTCCGGTAGATCCGGTAAACCCTTTGCTTTGTCCTGCTCCAGATAGATTCGCGCATCTGCCGCAAGCCAACCATGACTATCCAACAGTTTACACAAATCGCCTAAATCATCATCGGCAAATGGCGGGTCCAGAAATACCACATCAAAAGGACCACCGCGGGAGGTAAGCAACCGGCGGGCATCATGCTCCAGCACTTCGCACTCAGAAGCACCCAGCTTTGCCGCATGTTCACGCAAATACTGCGCACGAACCTTACTATTCTCGACCAGTAGAGCGCGCTCTGCGCCGCGTGACAATGCCTCCAACCCAAGCACACCGGTTCCTGCAAATAGATCCAGTACGTGAGCTCCCCGTAATACCGGGTCGAGCCAGTTAAACAACGTTTCACGCACACGATCGGCCGAAGGCCGCACTTCATCGCCTGCCAATGCCAGTTTTCGCCCGCGCCAACGGCCCCCGATTATCCGGACCTGACCCGCCTGTTTTCCTGTTGGTTTTGCAGCCATATGGTTAAGTGTTCAAAAAGACCTGTGCAGAAACAAGCTCTGTAGTTACCATTTACCACTATGAGTGACGAACCCAGCAAACGCGATGGCTTTTTCAGCCGCCTGAAGAAGAAGTTTACCGGCGGCAAAAGTCTCAGCCTCGGATTAGGCAAACTTAGCTGGCTCAGCGGCCGGAAGCTGGATGATGAGCTACTGGAAGAGCTCGAAGACCAGCTACTGATGGCCGATGTCGGTGTTGAAACCAGCAATCTGATCATTTCGGAGCTACAAAAAGCGGTGAAGGCGGAGCCCGACATTCAGAAAGCTCTTCGCGTCGTTTTGCGCGATCTCCTAGAGGCCAGAGCCACACCTCTGGAAATACCCGCTAGCGAAGAGCCCTTCGTGATCCTGATGGTCGGGGTCAACGGTTCAGGAAAAACCACCACCATCGGGAAGCTCGCCCGGTATTTTAAGGAAGGCGGTCACAGTGTGATGCTGGCAGCGGGCGATACCTTCCGTGCCGCTGCTGTCGAGCAACTGCAAGCCTGGGGTGAACGCAATGATGTTCCTGTTATTGCCCAGGGAACCGGAGCCGATCCGGCCGCAGTTATTTTTGATGCGATTGAAGCCGCCAAGTCCCGCGGCATAAAAATACTGTTAGCCGACACGGCGGGACGGCTGCAGAATCAGGAAGGACTTATGCGCGAACTCGAAAAGATTGTTCGTGTCGCATCCAAAGTTAACCCCGACGCACCCCATGAGAAAATGCTGGTGCTCGATTCCAGCCTTGGACAAAATGCTGTGACTCAGGCATTGACCTTTCACGAAGCTGTCGGTTTAACCGGCATCACCATGACCAAACTGGATGGCGGCGCTAAAGGCGGCACCCTGCTGGCATTGGCGAATCAACTGGACGTGCCGTTCCGCTTTCTGGGTATGGGTGAACAGGCCGAGAACCTCGCACTGTTCGATGTCGATGAATTTATAGACACCCTGCTTGATTCCGGTGCAGAATCATCAACTGATACCAATAAAGAGGCAGAGGCTTGATACGCTTCGAGCATGTAACCAAGCGCTATGAAGGCGGCAGGGATGCACTTCGCAATGTCAGCCTTGAGATACCCAAGGGCGAGCTGGTCTTTCTGACCGGACCCTCAGGTGCCGGCAAAAGTACTTTCCTGAAGATGCTTGCTCTTATTGAGCGGCCTACCCGTGGTCAGTTATTCGTCAATGGCGCAAACATCGGCCGCATGCCCGAACGGCAAATTCCACGGTATCGCCGGCAAGTCGGCCTGGTGTTTCAGGACAACAAACTACTTCCGGAACGCAGCGCATTTGATAACGTCGCCTTGCCCTTAATCATTGCCGGCATGAGCGAGCGGGATGCTGGCCGCAGAGTACGGGCATCGCTGGATCAGGTTGGGCTCCTTAAGAAAGAAAAGAGCCCGCCAAGAATGCTCTCCTTAGGTGAGCAACAACGCGTGGGTATCGCGCGTGCGATCGTAACCCGTCCCGGCCTGCTCGTTGCCGACGAACCGACGGGTAACCTTGACCCCGAATTGTCTCTCGACATCATGAAGCTGTTTCGCAGATTTAATGACATTGGCGTCACCATGGTTATCGCTACCCATGATGTGAACCTTCTTGATCAACTCGGTGGCAAACGCCTGACGTTGAGCAATGGTGAAATTCAAGGCGGCGACTTCGGGGGCGAAAGCTAGCATGCAGCGCATCTCCCACTACTTCGGACTGCACCGTGAAAATGCCCGCAGTTCATTGCAGGAAATATTGCACCAGCCTCTGGCAAGCCTTCTGACAATTGCGGTGATCGGTATTGCGCTGGCACTGCCCGCCGCCCTGAGCCTGTTGGTGCAGAACGGTCGCAGCGTTGCGGGCAGTATGGAAGACGTACGCGATTTCTCTGTTTACCTGCAACCCGGGATGTCCATGGATCAGGCAGAGGATCTGGCAAAGAACCTACGCATGCGGGCGCTCATCGCAGAGGTCAGGATTATCTCTGCAGAAGATGCACTGGTCGACTTCCGCGAAGCCTCGGGTTTTGAGAATGCCGTTGGCGCTCTCGACAATAATCCGCTGCCACATACTCTGGTTGTGCGACCTAAAATTACCGCCGAGGCGCACACGCTCGACACACTTGCGGGTGAACTCAGAGACAACCCTGTAGTCGATCAGGTACGGCTTGATACGGAATGGGTCAAACGACTGAACGCTATTCTTGAACTCTTCAAACGCTCAGTCTGGATTGCAGGGGTGCTGCTGATAGCCGCAGTAGTTATCGTCGTCGGCAATACCATCAGATTAGACATACAAAGTCGCCGGGATGAAATCGAGGTTTATAAACTACTGGGCGCGAGCAACGGTTTTGTACGTCGCCCGTTTCTTTATGTTGGTATCTGGTATGGACTGATTGGCGGCTGCTTCGGCCTGGTGCTGCTGGTTGTGAGTGCCTTGATATTGGCCGGTCCAATTGAAAAACTCACCGGACTCTACGGTGGCAACTTTGTCCTGCACGGGCTCAACATAGTCACTATGGGCTCGGTACTGGCCGGGGGCATTCTGGCCGGCTGGGGTGGCGCCTGGTCAGCCGTTTCGCGGCACATCTCCGCCATTCAACCTCAATAGACACCCGTCTTAATTTTACATAATGAGGCAGTTTGCGGGTTGCTGCGCCTGCCTTTCAGGCAACATTAACCACCTGATTTTTATGAATTTTTATACCGGCATGTAATTGAACCAAACCAAGACTTAGCACTCTAATCCTCAGACTGCTAAAATGCGCGACCCTGAGGAATAATGAACCTATGACCACAGCACTTGTTAACAACCCGATGCACGCAATTCTGGCCGGTCCGGTCGGTAGTCTGGATACCTATATTCAGGCCGCCAACTCGGTACCTATGCTTACCGCCGAAGAAGAACGTGACCTCGCAAAACGATTCCACGATGAGCAGGATGTAAATGCTGCCCGTGATCTGGTTTTGTCACAACTTCGGTTTGTTGTTCACATTGCCCGTGGCTACACCGGTTACGGTCTGCCACTTGCCGACCTTATTCAGGAAGGTAACGTCGGTCTGATGAAAGCGGTAAAACGTTTTGACCCTGAAGTCGGTGTGCGCCTGGTAACTTATGCCGTGCATTGGATTCGTGCAGAAATTCATGAGTACGTATTACGCAATTGGCGACAAGTAAAAATTGCGACCACCAAAGCACAACGCAAATTGTTTTTTAATTTGCGTAAAGCGAAGAAACACCTTGGTTGGTTGTCAGCAGATGAAACCGAAGCGGTTGCAAAAGACTTAGGTGTTGCGCCGAAAGATGTTCGTGACATGGAACAGCGGCTCAGTGCCAATGACATGGCCTATGATGCGCCTGCCGATGCGGATGATGAAGCCGCATATGCGCCAGCTCATTATCTGCCGGCACATAATGCCGACCCCGCAGCACTTGTAGAGCACGAAGACACCGAAACTCAGGGTAACGCGGAACTCTTCGAAGCCCTGAAAGGCCTTGATGCTCGCAGTCAGGAGATCCTGAGTGCACGCTGGCTGGCTGAAAACAAAGCGACACTGCACGAACTGGCTGACCGCTTCGGTGTATCGGCTGAACGAATTCGCCAGATTGAGGCTGCAGCCATCAAGAAATTACGTCTGGCCATGACTTAGACATGCGCTGAACACAGAAAAAATTAAGCCCCGCACACCGGAAGGTATGCGGGGCTTTTTTATGACCTTTAACAAGCTGGCTTTCTATTGCGTAACCGGCACAATCGTAATTTCAACACGCCGGTTCTGCTGACGCCCTGCCGATGTTGAGTTGCTGGCGACCGGATATAACTCACCCACACCAACAGTAATGAGACGTTCCTGTAATACATTACGGGTGCGCAGATAGTTCGTCACACTATTGGCACGGCGCTCCGATAAAGCACGGTTGTAACTTTCACTTCCCGAGCTATCAGTATGACCGGCGACTTCAACGAAGGTCTTATCGAACTCATTTAAAACCAGCGCCACCGAATCCAGAATCTCATAAAAGTCGGAACTGATCTCAGCCCGGTCCAAAGCAAATGTGACGTTACCCGGCATATTCAAAGTAATGTTGTCACCGATACGCGTAACACTAACCCCGGTGCCTTCAAGCTTCTGACGCAACTTCATTTCCTGCTGGTCCATGTAATAACCAACAGCGCCACCGGCCACAGCACCGACTCCGCCCATGATCAAGGCACGCTTTTTACGCTCAGCCGAGTCATCGCCGGTGATCAGGCCGATAGCAATGCCCGTCGCGGCACCAATAGCAGCGCCCTTGGCCGCATTGCTGGTTTTCTCATCACGGGTATACGGATCGAGCGTAGTACAGCCTGACAGGGTCAATAAGGTCAGGCTGCTAAGCACTACTAATCTACGTATCACACTAGTTGTCATTGTTATCTCCGAAGAAGCCGTAACGGGCTTAAGGTTACTTTGTGGCAATAATAGCTCAAACGCTGCACCATGCTTTCGGTTGACCTGCTTTTTACCTGCCTCCCTACTGCCTTTCTATGACCACGCAATCAGAAGACAGCTACAGTCATCGCGCCATCTGGAGAATTGCGGCGCCGATGATTGCCTCCGGTATTTCCGTGCCTCTTCTGGGCATGGTGGATACTGCGGTGGTCGGTCATCTTGATGATGCTGTATGGCTGGCATCTGTCGCTGCCGGCAGCTCCATATTCAGCACGATTTTTCTGAGCCTCAACTTTCTGCGCATGGGTACCACCGGCATTGCATCACAAGCCATGGGGGCAGGCGACTATGACGGCTCACGCTCGGTGCTGGCACACAGCTCGGTGATTGCGGTGGTTTTAGGCCTACTGATGATCCTGTTACAGCAACCCACTCTTAGCGCGGCCCTGCAACTCATCAACCCGGGTGACAACGTTGCCGCCGCGACCGCACAGTACTTCAACATCAGGGTCTGGGCTGCTCCCGCGACCTTGCTGAACTTTGCAGCTGTCGGCTGGTTTCTCGGCATGCAGAATGCCAGAGCGCCGTTGGCAATAATGCTGGTCATCAACTTCAGCAACATTGTGCTCGACCTCATTTTTGTGCCGGTCCTTGGCATGACTGCAGATGGCGTTGCTCTCGCATCATTGATCGCCGAACACACCGGCTTGCTGTTAGCGGTTTACCTGGTCAGGCAGGAACTCAAACGTTATGCCGGCCACTGGCGCCCGGATGAACTGTTCCGGCTGGCAAGCTACTCGCGCCTATTGCGTGTTAATAGTCACCTGTTCATCCGCAGTGTTGCATTACTTTTTACCTTCGCATTTATAACCGCCAGAGGTGCCCGGCTGGGCGAGCTGTTTCTGGCAGCCAATGCGGTACTTATGAATCTTCAGTTCTTTTTATCGCACGCTCTTGATGGCATTGCACACGCTGCAGAGGCGCTCTGCGGAAAAACGTATGGCTCAGGAGACTTATCCGCTTTGAAAAAAGTAATCCGCCGGACACTCCACTGGTCGCTAGGTTTCGCAGCGCTCTATGCACTCGTTTATCTATTAACCGGTGAGCAGATTATCGGGCTAATCACAGACATTCCCGAAGTCAGAGAAACCGCAATTGAGTATTTACCCTGGCTCATTGTGTCACCTCTTATATCGGTCTGGAGCTTTCTCTACGATGGCGTATTTGTCGGGCTCACCCGTTCAAAAGAGATGCGGAATGTGATGCTCGGGTCACTATTACTCGTGTTCCTGCCAACCTGGTACCTGTCGACAGCGTTAGGGAATCACGGACTATGGTTAGCATTCACCGCCTTTATGGCCGCCCGTGGTATAGCAATGTGGTGGGTGAGTCGCAGCATTCTAGAATCAGAAACTGCCTGAGTAAAACGCATCTAGCGCAGTACTGCAGCCCCTTTAACCTGAGCAAATAAACTTTGGCCGCGCTTCAGATCCAGCTCTCTTGCAGACCGGCCGGTGACACGACTTAACAAAGCAGTGCCACCCGCATCCAATTGCACCAGAACCTGCCCCGGCTCATCTTCAGCTATGTCAGTCACCGTAACCTTGAGAATATTCAGAATACTGGTTCCGGATTGATGCTCCAACGTTAAACTGACATCACGTGCTGCTACCTGTAAACGCACATCCTCAGAAACATAGTTCAACGCAGGCACCAATAGACTGCCCCCGGAAAATTTAAGCTGCACTAGCTGATCATCTTCGTTGGCAACGACCTGTGCCTCAATGACTGCTGCAGCAGCATCCCAGTGTGCCGGCGGTAAATCTAAGCGGGTAAATACCTCTGCCACCGGACCATTGGCAACAACAGCACCGTTTTCCAACACCACCACCTGATCCGACAAACGGGCAATTTCTTCAAGCGCGTGACTGACATAAACGATGGGTATTTCGAGCTCCTGATGCAGCGATTCAAGGTACGGCATGATCTCGCTGCGCCTTGCTACATCCAGCCCGCTTAAAGGCTCATCCATAAGCAAAACCCGCGGGTTCGCAGCCAGTGCCCTTGCTATGGCAACGCGTTGACGTTCGCCACCGGACAAGGTCGCCACATCACGGTCGAGAAGGTCGCCCAGATTCAATAGAGAGACCAGAGGCTCCATAGGAGAACGCTGAACGGCCCTACGGTGACCGTATTCGATATTGTCACGAACGTTCAGGTGGGCAAACAATCCTGATTCTTGAAACACATAGCCAAGCCGACGTTCATGTACCGGAAGAAAATCATCTTCCGACTGCCATACTTCACCGGCAACACTCACCACAGAACCAGCGTGCCGGTCGAGGCCGGCCAAAGCGCGCAACAAGGTTGTTTTACCACTCCCCGAAGGACCCAGAATTCCGGTAATACCTTGCGCCGGTATCGACAGCTCAACATCCAGAACAAAGCCTGAATAATCAACTTGGCAACGTAGCTTAATAGAACTCATACCGGCAGTATCCGTAACCGCCGGTTGAATCCGTACACGGCCAGTAACAGCAAGAATGAAATGGCGATAAGACTCAGCGAGAGGCTGTGCGCCCCGGCATAGTTCAGCCGTTCCACGTGATCATAAACAGCAATGGAAGCCACGCGTGTCACACCCGGAATATTGCCGCCTATCATCAGGACGACACCAAACTCTCCCAGCGTATGAGCAAACCCGAGCACGGCGGCAGTGACAAAACCACGACGTGCCAACGGCAATGTCACAGTAAAAAAACGATCGACAGGTGATGCACCCAGAGTGGCGGCAACTTCAGCCGGACGCCTGCCTATGGATGCGAAGGTATCCTGTAAAGGCTGTACAACAAACGGCAGGGAATAAATCACCGAACCAACAACCAGTCCGGCAAAGGTGAATGCCAACGGGGTTGCACCAAAGAACTGCATAAGGCCGCCCACCGGCCCGTCCGGCCCCAGAGCGATGAGCAAATAAAAGCCCAAAACGGTTGGCGGCAACACCAATGGCAATGCTACAAGCGCTTCACACACAGGCTTAACCGCCCGCGTGGTGTGAGCCAGCCACCAGGCTAAAGGCGTGCCGGCTACTAGCAGCACTGCCGTACTGACAAATGCCAGCCGGAGCGTCAGCAACAAAGCGTTAATGTCTTCAGGCGTGATCATTGGTTGAAAGCATTATGGGAGGTAGTAACCATTCGCGACAATAATTTTTCTCGCAACTTCACTTTGAAGAAATTGCATAAATGCTGAAGCTGCAGGCGATGACTTCAACAAAACAGCCTGCTGTTCAATCGGTGCATACAGCTCGACGGGCACAGGCCAGACATTCCCGGGCTGACCCAGCGTCAATGAAGCCGCCACCAATGCCAGTTGTGCATTACCACTATCGACATACTGCATCGCCTGAGCAACATTCTCGCCGCGAACCAGTTTACCTGACAGCCTGCCCCAAAGGCTTCCGGCTTCCAGATACTCCCTTGCGGCACGACCATAAGGTGCAAGCTCAGGATTAGCGATAGCCAAAAACCTGAAAGAATTATCGTTCAGGCCGTTTGCAATCGCCGTGTCACTCACTGGTAAATCTTTGCTCCAGAGCACCAGCCTGCCAAACGCGTAGCTGTACAAAGTATCAGGACTTGCCAGCCCTTCATCACATAACAATTCCGGTCTTTCAGCATCTGCCGCCAGAAATACGTCAAAGGGGGCGCCGTGCCGGATCTGCGCATAGTGTTTGCCGGTGGAACCCGGGCTCAGCGTCACGGTGTAACCGGTCTCAGCCTCGAAAGAACCTGCCAGCTCATGCGCCGTCGCCACAAAGTTACTGGCCACTGCTACCGACACATCAGCCGCATACAATCCTTGGGCGTACAAAACCAGCAGCAGGGCAAAGAGGGCCCTCAATCAGATGCTCCGGCGTTCTCATCAACAGAACCCTGTTCGGCATGCCCCAGATCTTTCTCCGGAGCAACGCGGTCACGAACAAGGTTCTTCAGAGCAACAATATCGGGGAAGCCCCCCTGATCTTTGCGTGACCAAATCAGTTCACTATCAACAAAAATCTCAAACACGCCACCAGTGCTGTCAGGTCGTAACGTCAGCTCTTCAATAGAATCTTCAAAGGTGCTCAGCAACTCCTGCGCCATCCACGCCGAGCGAAGCATCCAGCGACACTTGCTGCAATAGTGAATCTCAATCCGGCTGGCCATAGTTAATCTCCGATAGTGAGATGCAAAGTATCAACACCTTCAACGGTTGCCTCTACAACATCTCCGGACACCAATGGGCCGACACCGGACGGGGTGCCGGTAAAAATAAGGTCCCCCGCCTGCAGCTCAAAGTAACGGGACAACTCGGCAATCACTTCGGACACCGACCAAATCATGTCCTGAATGTCACCCTGCTGCCGCAACTCTCCATTGGCGTTCAATGAAATACTGCCGGAACTGATCTCGCCGGTAGCCTCCATCGGATGAATAGCACTTATTGGTGCCGATTTATCAAAGGCTTTGGCCGTATCCCAGGGACGGCCCTTATCTTTCGACAAGGCCTGTAAGTCGCGCCGGGTCAGGTCCAGACCAACGGCATAACCGTAGATGCAGTCCTTGGCAGCAGCTGCAGCAATATCGCTGCCACCCTGCTTGAGAGCAACTACCAGCTCCACCTCATGGTGCAAATTCTCAGTGCAGCCAGGGTATGGAATCTGCTCACCGCCAGTCACGATTGCGTCAGCCGGCTTACAAAAAAAGAAAGGGGGTTCACGTTCTTGCAATCCCATTTCTTTAGCATGCGCTTCATAATTACGTGCCACGCAGTAAATGCGATGAACAGGAAACACGCTGTCACTATTCGCTACCGGGACGACGGGCTGCTTGATATCAAATAATTGAGTCATAGTGGAATCCTGCTGTTACCTGTCAGCTACTCGGGCAATGCAAAAGCGGTGATGTAATCCGAGACTTTATCGCCACCGTACTGCCACACGTGTCCGCCGGACACCACCACGACAAACTGTCTGCCATCCACTTCATAAGTCATAGGTGTCGCGTTTGCGGCCGTTGGCAATTCAGCTTTCCAAAGCTCATCGCCATTACTCACATCAAAAGCGCGGAACTTCTCATCAGAGGTTGCACCGATAAACACCAGCCCGGAAGCGGTAACGATAGGACCGCCCGCAGCGCCCGGCGTACCCCAGGGGATGGATAAAGGCACGGGAGCTAGCTTCTCCAGGGTGCCCAACGGCACTTCCCAGCGAACCTCACCTTTATCCATATCAATAGCCACCAGCTTGCCCCATGGCGGCGCAGTACAAGGAATGCCCCACGGAGATAGCAACGGTGACCGGGTCACGGCATAGCCCCAGCCGTCGATTACCGGCGAAGGCGGACCCAAATTTTCTATCTGATCCGGATCGTATTCATCTTCGGGCGTTACTTTGGTCAGCCAGAATATATTTGAGACATTGGTAATTAAAAGGTTGCTCTTTTTGTCGTATGCACCACCTGCCCAGTTGTTAATCGAAGCTATGGTTATCGAACCCTTCTTACTGTGTGGTGTAAACACCGGCCCGTACTCATGAGCCTCGATCAACTCGCGACACTTGTTCTTATCCCATGGGGTAAGACCCCAGGCGTCATCAGGTGTTATACCGTTTGGTGCAAGCGGTGGCGGAGCAACCGGAAAGGGCTGGGTTGCCGAGAGTTGCTCACCGGCAAAATCAGACACATGCGGAACTTCGCGCTCTTCAATAGGAAAGACCGGCTCGCCGTTGGCCCGGTTAAACGTAAATGTCAGCCCCTGCTTGGTCAGCTGAATTAAAGCCGGGACAGTTTCTCCGTCTTTCTCTATATCGACAGCGATGGGCTGTGCCGGTGTATCCCAGTCCCAGACATCGTGATGAATATTCTGAAAGTGCCACACCACCTTGCCGGTCGCTGCATCCAATGCAACGGTTGAGTTGGCATAACGGTTGTCACCCGGGCGCAAGCCGCCATAGAAGTCAGGTGTAGCCGATGAAGTCGGCACAAAAACCAAGCCGCGCTCCGGGTCGCTCGATAACGGTGCCCAGGCACTTGCGGCACCCGCATTAGCCAGTGCCTCAGGAGCCCAGTTCTTATGTTCCGGGTCTTCAGAATCACGGGGCACAGGATCGAAAGACCATAAATGTTTACCACTGCGTGCATCGTAACCACGGATAGCACCACTCGGACCCGTTACCGATTTGTTTTTAGAGAATGTAGCGGAGCCGATCACTATGACATCGTTAACCACCACCGGTGCAGAGAAATATTTAATATCTTTGGCATTGCCGGTCGGGCTTTCTGCCGCAATGATTGGTTTCGTATTGACGTAACCCGGCTTCTTACCATCAGCACCGAAACCCGAACACAGCTCACCGGTTTTAGCATCCAGCGACATAATTCTCAGATCGATCGTGCCCGAAATAATCCGGTGCCGGCAGGCAGCGTCTTGAGAGGCCTCAACGTCTTCCCAGTACGTCACGCCACGACAGTTGTATAAAGGAAAACCCTTCACCTTAGGGTCATGTACCCAGCGCTCTTCACCTGTTACCGGGTCTACGGCAAACACCTTATTCCAGGGTGTGCAAAAAACCAGACTTTGGCCGGCGGCCTCAGGCAACAGTATAGGCGTCACCTGAAACTGACCGGCAGCAGCTACCGGACCCCGTTTTTCCAGCTCACCTGTACGGATCTGCCAGGCCATTTCCAGTTCATCCACATTCCCGGAGTCAATCTGAGTGAGGTTCGAATAACGGGAGCCACCGGCATCACCGCCATAATACTGCCAGTCTTGAGCTGCAGCGGACAACGAAGCCAACATCATGGAAAGCAAGGCAACGAAAGGAATTGGCGGGCGTGTCAGCATCGATCTTTTCTTCTTTTACCAGTCATCGGTCAATAGGGGGGAAGCCCCGTAATTAAGCCATTCTAGATTAAATAAGCACATAGTCATAAACACCAATGAAATTACGGAACAACTAGGGTAACGTCTACAGATATTGGTGAATTACTCAGGGATTATCTCAATGAAACTCTTAACCACCCGATTGCTCCCATTCTTTATGCTTTTTACGGGAACCGCATTCGCAGACAATCACACCGACTGGCGCACTTGGCCCATGGGTGACCGTGCAGGCATCTCCGTTGGTGCATTCTTTGCCAATCTCGACAGCAAAGTTGGCATTGGCACTACCGATACAGGTGCGATTCTCGATTTTGAAAGCGACCTGGGCTTAGAAGACACCAAAACCAGGCCTTTGGTTAGCGGTTTTTGGAGAATTTCGAAACGAAATAAGCTGAGCATTGAGTACTTCAATCTGGACAGAAGCGCCGATATCACAACTAACAAACAACTCATTATCGGCGAGGGCGACGATCAGATCATCATTCCGGTTGATGCCAATGTTGACTCCTTCTTTGACATTGAGGCTATGACCATTAACTACTCATTCTCGTTCGTGAGGAAAGAGCGGCATGACTTTTTTGCGGGCCTGGGCCTCAGCTGGCAGAGCTACAAAATAGGCATTAGAAACCAGGACAATCAGGAATCGCTTAATTTCAAAGCGGCTGCACCTTTACCCTCAATCAATATTGGTTACGACTTTGCCTTTAATGACAAGTGGGTCTGGAAGAACAAAATCGGCGGCTTGATCGTAAAGCTTGATCTGGATGATGACTCAAGCTTCAGTGGTAACGTCTACGATCTTTCAACCGGCATTGAATGGCGGGCATTTCGCTATGCATCGCTGGGCTTAAGCTTCGACTACTTCCAGGTCGATGTCGACGTCACCGACAAACCATCTGATCTCACGGCTGCTATTAAATATGACTATTTCGGTCCCAAGCTGTTTGTGACTGCCCGTTTCTAAGCCAACTGCTCCCAGAAACGTATAAACAAAAAGGCCGGCATCTTACGATGCCGGCCTTTTTCTATACCAAGATCTAAAGTTGCTTACCAGCGATCTGTAAAGCTGTAACGAACGTTGATCAACAGTGAATCACCTTCAGGCTGATCACCCATGTCGCCATCCTGCAGATTAAACTCGGCACCCAATGACAAAGCAGGTGTGAAGTAGTAATCGGCCGTAGCGCTGAAGCTCATGTCAGAGAACTTGTCGCCGTCGTCGTTCTTCTCTTTACCACGGGCATAGCTGACAAAAGCACCTAAACCGAATTTTTCGCCGATGAGCGTCTGGGGCCCTAAACGCACAGTGAACCAACTCGTTTCACCATCGTCGCCGGACGAGCAATCGCCGCCACATTCTTGTGAGCCTGATGCTTTGCGTTTGTTGTAGGCCAGATCAAAAACAAGGTCGGTCGCATCAGTCAAACCCTGATGCAGGCCGGCCCGGACCATATAACCCTTGGACTGGCGATAATCAAATGCGTTACCCGGTTCACCTTTTAGCTTTGTGTAAGCAGCCTGCGCGTGCCAGTTTTCAAGAAAGCCTACAGAACCCCGGACATCGTAGCCCCGGTTGCGCTCTTCTCCGTTACATTCACTGCAGTCGGTAGCCAGATCAGAGTCAAATTCAACATAACCAACCTGAGCATA
>Ga0070729_10002632_pt1 | contig 22694 bp, 18 predicted proteins | sample tdDd472_FD_66725 | JGI IMG/M metagenome (GOLD analysis project Ga0070729, IMG submission 66725) | Marine sediment microbial communities from the Atlantic coast under amendment with organic carbon and nitrate - tdDd47.2 | ecosystem: Environmental > Aquatic > Marine > Coastal > Sediment | place... | reverse complement strand
CAATGAACACGTAATTTTCGAAACAAGTTTATGCGAAAGGAGGGGATTCCCTTGTCACTGAAGCCTGTTAGGCTTATCGTGACAGGATGAAGATCAGTCGTGAAATCGAGAGGGAATATCGAAGCCTGCTCGGAGATGTTGACGCCTGGTTCAACCGCTGCCTGGAAACCGGCGACACCGCATTCTCATGCCGCGGTGGATGCAGCGCCTGCTGCAGGGGACTGTTTGACATCACCCTGCTCGATGCCTTCCTGCTGAAGAACGCATTCAGTTCTTTAACGCAGGCCACCCAGGAAGAAGTCCTGCAGAAATGTCAGCCGCGTCTGGAAGAGTTACAGCGACGCTGGCCCGGACTGCAGCCTCCCTACCTGCTAAACCATTTGCCGGACCATGAGTGGACCAAGATGCCTGATGACGACGAGACCCCTTGTCCGCTCCTCGATGCAGAAGGGTTCTGCCTGGTTTACAACTCACGCCCCCTGACCTGCCGACTGCATGGCCTGCCGAATATCGACTGCTCCGGAGAAGATTTTGAGGGGACGACCTGCACTCTGCACAAAGGATCACCTATTGACCTTCCTGAAGATATCCTGAGATGGCGCTTTCGGGACGTATTCAACGAAGAGATCGAGATCTTTCGCAAATTCACCGAACAGTTGACCGGTAGGGCATACTCGGAAATCGATACGTTTATTCCGCTGGCGCTGCTTGCGGATTATGACATTAAGGACGGGGGCTGGGGGTCGGGGGCTGGGGAAAGTATAGCGTGATACTGTAAGACACAAAGGCCGACAGGAATCTGTCGGCCTTTTCAGGTCCTCTTGCTTTTACCAGTCCCCAGCCCCCGACCTCCAGCTACTGTCTGACCAGGTCGCGATAACGAATCCGATGCGGCTGATCAGCATCCTTGCCAAGACGCTTCTTGCGATCCTCTTCATACTCCGAATAGTTGCCTTCATACCAGACCACCTGGGAGTCACCTTCGAAGGCGAGGATGTGGGTTGCAATGCGGTCGAGGAACCAGCGATCATGGCTGATCACCACGGCGCAGCCGCCGAAGTTTTCGAGAGCTTCCTCGAGGGCACGCAGAGTGTTGACATCCAGATCGTTGGTTGGTTCGTCAAGCAGCAGGACGTTCGACTCCTCGCGCATGATCTTGGCCAGGTGAACACGGTTGCGCTCGCCACCGGAGAGCACGCCGACCTTCTTCTGCTGGTCACCGCCGGAGAAGTTGAAACGGGCCACGTAACCGCGCGAGTTGACCAGCTGCTTGCCGAGCATCATCTGCTCCTGGCCGCCGGTGATTTCCTCGAAAATCGTCTTGCTGTCATCGAGGGGCCGGTCCTGGTCGACATAAGCCAGCTTGACTGTCTCACCGATTTTGAAACTCCCCGAATCAGCTTGTTCCTGGCCTGTGATCATACGGAACAGGGTGGTTTTGCCGGCACCATTGGGGCCGATCACACCGACAATACCGCCCGGTGGAAGCATGAGACTCATCTTCTCGTAAAGCAGTTTGTCACCATAGGCTTTGGAGACATCATTGGCTTCTACCACGGTGTTCCCAAGACGAGGTCCGGGCGGGATGTAAATCTCCATGTCGCGTTCGCGCTCTGCCGCATCCTGGTTAAGCAGTTTCTCGTAGGAGTTAATGCGAGCCTGACCCTTGGCGTGACGGGCCTTGGGGCTCATGCGTATCCACTCAAGTTCGCGCTGCAGGGTCTTCTGACGATTGCTCTCAGACCGGTCTTCCTTGCGCAGGCGCTCCTGCTTCTGCTCCAGCCAGCTCGAGTAGTTGCCCTTCCAGGGGATGCCATGGCCGCGGTCAAGTTCGAGGATCCAGCCAGCAACGTTGTCGAGGAAGTAACGATCATGGGTCACGGCGATGATCGTCCCCTCGTAGCGCTGCAGATGCTGCTCCAGCCAGCCAACAGTCTCGGCATCAAGGTGGTTGGTCGGTTCGTCGAGCAACAGGATGTCGGGCTTCTGCAGCAGCAGCCGGCAGAGCGCTACGCGGCGCTTTTCACCACCGGAAAGCACTTTCACCGAAGTATCGGCCGGCGGGCAACGCAGGGCGTCCATGGCCAGGTCCAGCCGTGAATCTAGCTCCCAGGCATCCAGCGCATCGAGCTTGTCCTGGACCACGGCCTGGCGCTCGCAGAGCTTTTCCATGTCGCAATCCGGGTCGGCAAAAGCCTCGTTGATCTCCTCGAACTCCTTGAGCAGGTCAACGGTCTCCTGAACGCCTTCTTCAACCACTTCACGCACCGTCTTGTCACAATCAATCAGGGGCTCCTGCTCAAGATAACCGACGCTGTAGCCGTCGGAGAGCATCGTCTCGCCGTTGAACTCCTTGTCGACTCCAGCCATGATTCTCAACAGGGTCGATTTACCGGAACCGTTGAGACCGAGCACGCCAATCTTGGCGCCGTAAAAGTAAGAGAGGGAAATATCCTTGATGATCGGCTTGCCGTTGTAGTTTTTGTTGACGCCAACCATCGAGTAGATGATTTTCTTGGTATCTTCGCTCATAAATTTGATCCTGTGTGAGATGTTATTTACAGACCATGGCTTATACACCATCTGGGGACAAGGGGCAAGAGTGGTCAAGGAGTTTCCAAGTCCCCAGTCCCCAGTCCCCAGCCTCCAGCCCCCGCATCTAAAGCCCCCGAATCTAAAGGTTGACTCTTTGATCATGAAGTTGTTCAATCATCCGATCAAATCACCGAGAGGCATGACGATATGAGTTTTCTGAAGAAGATGTTCGGCAAGCAAGACCCGGTTGACGAAATGCGCCAATGCCATGCCCGGCAGGACTGGGCAGCCGTTCTGAATATCGCAGGACAGATTGACCGGGACGAACTGGATGAAGTGATGATTGTCGAGATCGACGGCTGGGAGGGTCAGGCCGGCGACACCCTGGCAGCCATGAACCTTGAGGAAGGTTCATGGGCACAGAAATCAGGCAACCTGATGCGTGCCCGCGAGGATTACCAGCTGGCCATTGAACAGGCCCGCTCCGTGCAACTGCGTGAGCGCGCCGAGCAGGCCCTGGCCGCCCTGGACCGTGGCGAACTTCCGACTGAAGAGACGGTAGCCGAAGCAAGTCCGGCCCTGCACGCCGGCTGCAACAGCTGTGCGCCGACGGCGGGGTCGAGTCCTGATGGTGTCGAAACAGACCTCGACGAAGAGACCCGCATGGAACTGCTGTTGGCCACCATGCCGCCGGACCTGGCAGAGCGATACCTGGCAGCCGGAGCGGAGTTCCGGCAGGCATGGCTGACATCCCAGGATGGTGACGAAAAGCTGGCCTTGGAGCTTCTCGGAAGAGTTCCCTCCGCAGAGCGAAACGCCTTGTTCCTCTTCGAACGCGGGGTTTTGATGATGCGTAGCGGTCAGAACAAGAAAGCCCGCCAGGACCTGCAGGCCGCACTGACAGCAGAGCCTGACCTGTTTCCGGCTTACGACACACTGACCGAAGTCCTGATTGCAGAAAGGCGCGGCGACGAGCTGCAGAAATCCCTCAAACAAAATATCGCCGAAGATCGTTTTGTCGGATATTGCTGGGCCAAACTGGCAGAGCTGCATGCCCAGCGCGGCGAGTTGGAGCCGGCGCTGGCCGCCGGACTCGAAGCCCTTGATGAAGGAATAACCGACCCCGGCCTGATCATGCTCTGCTCGCAACTGCTGGAGCGTGCGGAACGCTTCGATGAAGCGGAAGCCCTGCTGATGCGAATGCCCGGCGGCGGCTGCGGCGGCGGTGTCCACCCGATGCTCGCGGAGTACTGGCTACGCCGGGGACAGAACCTGGACAAGGCGCTTGAATCATTCAAGGGAGCCATGCGCCAGGAGACCGACAACCCCCGCTGGCTGCTACGCATCGCCCAGGTCTACTTGGCCAAGGGTTGGAAGAGGGAAGCTTCCGGGCAGATTGAACGGTTGATGAAACAGGAGGATCTACCGGACCAGATTCGTGCCGAAGTCAAATCAATGGCGAACCAATTGCAGCAAGGTTGAACAGGAGCAATAAAAAAACAGCCCGCCTGAAGAAACCCGGATTTCAGTTTGAATGGTTTGTGCGGCCAGGTGTCAACAGGCTCGCAGCACCGATGCGCATGATCTCCAGCCACTTGAAATTCATCGCATGGCGACGCCAGAACAGCTCCTGCTTATCGCAGACCGTCGAAACGCTGTACTGATGGATGTCGCCACGTAATCGATCCAGTGTTTCTGGGTCCACATCCCCTTGTGAAAGGGCGATCCTGTGCTTTAATGCCCTGGCCTGCCTGATCCTCTGTGCGACCCCATCTCCACGCGCCTGGTCAATGCGCCCGTACCGGAGCTTCATGGCGTTCAGCGCTTCAGCAGCATCGTAGGTTACTTCGACCATCTCGTCACGACTCATCCACTCGGTTTCATAATTCAGAATCTCCCCCCACGTCGACTGGAGGAGCAACTGGCGGTGTTCTTCCAGGGTTTTTGCAAACAGCCGGTAGCCGTACTTCTCAGGGTGCTCGAAGCCATGGCTGCCGGGATCGAGAAATGGGCCCATCGGCGAGATAAAACAGGACAGCCGCCGGCCATAACTGCGGAAGAGTTTTTCACAGTAGCCGATTGTTTTCATCACTGAATCTCTGGTCTGCCCTGACAAGCCGATCATGAAGAACACATCAAGGCGATGACAACCAAGACTCAGGGCCTCCGTGATCACGGCCTCCATCTCGTCATTGGTGTAAAAAACCTGAGGGTCCTGGTGACGGCGAACCTCTTCGTCATGACTCTCCGGTGACAACTCGAGGCTCCAGTTTTTAACCGATCGGTCAATCGACCGCAAATACTCCGGGTCAGGCATGCCGAAGACTTCGAAAACGATCTCGTTTGCGAGCCGCGCCTCCGCAAGGTGGACCAGTGTCTCGCGAACATAATCATCTCCGGCCTGGAGCAGGTCGCCCACCAGGAAGATCGGTCCGCGCGAAATCCTGCAGACATCAGAAATGTTCTTGACCAGGTTGAGCGGACTGCGGAACGCTGGCTGGTTCCGCTGGCTCAACAGTCCGCTGGCATGACCGGAGCCACCACAGGTGACACATTCGTGCACGCAGCCACGGACGTTGAAAACCGCAGTGATCGGATTCTGCCACCAGCCGTTGAATGGCAGGACGCTCTGCAGATCACGATAGCGCATCACCATTCGGACCATCCGATCCGGTGCCAGATCGACATAATCCATGTCCGTAGAGACGCAATTAAACGAGTTGATCTGGATCTCTCCCTGCTCTTTCCACACCAGGTTGGGGACATCCTCCAGGAGGCCGTCGCCTCGCAGGCAGAGCAGCAAGCTATGCAACGACGGCTCTACAGAATCCCCACGCAGAACAAAATCCACCTGGGGATAACGGATCAGCTCGTCGTGATAATAGCTTGCTGACAATCCGCCAAAAATAACCGGGATTTCCGGGTGGCACTGCTTGGCCAGCCGCGCGATCTCGAGTGCGCCATGCGCATGCGGCAGCCAATGAAGATCGATGCCAAACGCCTTCGGCTTGAGTTTTGACAGGAACCTGGGGACATCGAATCCCGGATCGTTCATCATCCGTAAGGCCAGGTTGACGATGCGCACCGTCATGCCTCTGGACTCGAGGTAGTTGGTCATGGTCAGGAAACCGAGCGGATACATCTCGAAGACCGGAGAGGACGGGATCAGGTCACTGACCGGGCCGTACATGATGGCTTCCTTACGGAAGTCGTAAACACTTGGCGGATGTAGCAGAACCAGGTCGGTCCGGGACATGAAGGCCTCCATCAGCTGCGCCAATGATTCCCCGGCAAATTGTGTTGGTTTTGGTTAATTATATCAGGTATTTTTATGGGGACCGGCTCCCGACCTGATTGCATGGCGTAATGCCACTTGAAGGACCGGGGGTTCTATGTTAAGTTGCGAAACTTTCATCAGATCCAAAATAACTGTGGAAGACCATGATATTACAGGGAACACTGGTTAACATCGCAGCCGTCGTTGCCGGCTGCCTGATCGGCAAATGGGCCGGCCGCTTGCTGTCAGAGAGAATGCGTGAGACCCTGATGATCGGTCTGGGGCTGGCTGTCCTGCTGATTGGACTGCAACTCGCACTGCAGAGTCGGCAGATCATGATCGTCATCGGCAGCCTGATCTTCGGCGGCCTGATCGGTGAAGGACTGGGCCTGGAGAACCGATTGGAACAATTCGGTTTGCGCTTGCAGAAGCGTTTCTCCGGCATGGGCAGGATTGCCGAGGGTTTCGTCACAGCGAGCCTGCTTTATTGCGTCGGGGCAATGGCAATCATGGGTGCTTTGCAGGATGGCCTGGGAGGCCCGCCGACGATCCTCTACGCCAAGGCGGCGCTGGACGGTGTGGCCTCCATTGCCCTGACCTCAACGCTTGGCATCGGCGTGCTCTTTTCCATCATCCCCCTGCTTGTCTACCAGGGCGGGATCACCCTGGTCGCAGAACTTGCTGAAACGGTTCTCACTGAACCGGTTATTACCGAAATGAACGCCGTCGGCGGACTGCTGATTGTCGCTATCGCCATCGACCTGATGGGGATCAGGCGTCTGCCGGTGGGCAACCTGCTCCCGGCCGTGTTTGTCGCCATCGGACTGCTCTGGGCATTCGGCATGGCCTAAAGCACAACAGACCACAAGACTCAGATTGTAGAGTCTTGTTCGGCGTGACCCGTTACAACCGGTCCCGGCGGCACCACCGGTAGCGTGATGGTGAACCTTGCCCCCTTTGCCACATTGATGACTTCAATTTCACCGTGGTGATGGGCAATTATCCGGTGGGAAATTGACAGGCCCAGCCCCGTTCCCTTGGCGAAGGTCGAGAAAAACGGATTGAACATGTTGCGCATGACTTCCGGGCTGATCCCTCCGCCGGTGTCTTCTACCTCAATCAGTACCGCCTTCTCTCCGCGGAAAGAACCGGCCTTGGCCCTAATTGTTATGACCCCACGGCTCTCAATGACCTGACGAGCATTGATCATCAAATTGAGAAATACCTGTCGCAGTTGACGATGATCACCGGCAATCGTCGGCAAACCCGCCTGCATTTCCGTGATAATCTCGATCGATTGTTTCTGGCAGTGGTCATATTCAAGATCGAGAACTTCCTGCAGGACATCCGTGATATTGCAGTTTTCGAGACATACCAGCTGTTTCTTGCTGAAGGAGAGGATATTGCCAAGCATTTCCTCCATACGCCTTACTTCGCGGGCAATGATGCCGGCATATTCATTGGCTTTCGAATCCTGGAGGTCCTGACGGTTCAGGCGCTGGGCAAACCCGCCGATTGAAACGAGAGGATTTCGCAGCTCATGGGCAACCTGGGCGGCCATTTCACCCAAGACAGCCATCTTCTCACCCTGGATCAACTGATCCTGAACGTCCTGCAGGTTGCTGTGAGCCATTTCCAGACGCTTGACCAGGCTGGCATTGTCGAGGGCAGAACCGGCCTGAGCGGCAAACAGTTCCAGGAAGCGCTTGTGTTGAGGGGTTATCTCACCCTGCGTCAAAGGGTTGTCAACCAGCAGAACACCCAGGATCTGATCCCGGCCAACCAGGGGGGCACAGGCGTAGGGCCCGAGTTCCAGAGCACTGGAGAGTTGCCGGCCTCCGGCCGGTTCATTGTCCGGATCAGAGACCAGAACCACCCGCTTTTCCAGGAACGCTCTTGCCAGGGCGTTATCCTGCCCATCGAGGGGCAGCCTCTGCTTGACAACCTTCTGGTTGTAAACTGTTTTTCTCTGGGCTTCACAAACCTCCTCATCAAGTTGAAAATTCTCCCAGAGCAGATCTTTGTCTACACCGAGACAAGCCTGAGCCACTGCCTTCCGGGTCACCCCCAACATCCCCTGCAGCATCCCGGTGCGCCGATTGACGGTAAACAGTGTTGCCCTCTCAAAACAACCCGCTTCGATACTGGTTGCCGCTGACAAGGTCAGGTGCGAAAGCTCATCCAGGTTGAGCGTACTGTGCATCTTGCGAGACATCTGGTACAGGATCGATGTCTCGCGGCTGGCCGCTTCCTGTTGTTTTTCAGCTTCCACTCTCCGGTACAATTCTTTGTTCAATTCGGCATAGGATTGACTCATCTCGCGGAACAGGGTTGTAAAGGGTGATCGAAGAGTGCCTTCGACCAGGGCCATATAGGCGAAAACGACACTGCCCAGTTTGAAAAAATGGCCGAGAAAGTTGAACAGCCCGTAAACATCGGTGTAAAGGGTGAACATCAATTCTGAGGCGACGCTCATCGCAATTGATACCAGCAGCAACGTGGTAAGCTGCGGGTTGAGGTTTTTCCTTTGTATATAGAGAAGGGCCGCGGCAAGGCAGAGTACAGCAATTATTGCATACTCGGAATACACCTTGAATGCTGTCAGTCCGATACCCTCGACATAGCAGGTTGGGAAAAGGTTCAAGGGCCAGACCAGTGCGACGAGCAAGCCCGCAACCAGCACGAATGACAGCAGCCAGGTTTTTGGCGAGCAGATTTCCTTCCGGCCAAGGTTGGCAATCGCACAGAAGAATGCACCCGCACCGATCGTTCTGGCGATTACCCATAATTGCGTGGCCGTATCCGCTCCAGCTTCGGGGATGATCTGCATCCCCTTGTAGGAGACGGTGTGCAGCAGATCGATCATGCCGGTTAAAAGAAAGCCGATCGCAAGGATCACAAAAAACTGGCTGTGTACCAGGTGCCTGGTATTCCAGCCGATCAGGAAAACCGAGGTCAGCAGGATAATACTGAAAACTTCTATCAGGGTGTGGACCAGCAGGTAGTTGTAACGGCCCAGGAAAAGCAGAAAAAGGCCGGCGAGCAGAAAAACTGCCAGGCCGGCCTTGAGAGATAAACGGGTAAAGATGATTGACAGGTCGGTGTCGGATAACTGCGGCACCGCTGTCGGGTTCTGGTTACTAGGATCAGATTGTTCGCCCGGCATGCTACCTCCCGCCTGCCGGCAAAGACCGAAACGAATCAGCCGATCTTTTCCTGACGCTCCTGTTCAGTCTTGCATTCAATGCACAGGGTGGTTACCGGACGGGCCTTGAGCCGCGCTTCGCCGATCTGATCACCACAATCTTCACATTCGCCGAATTCGCCGGAATCAATACGGTCAAGCGCTTCGCGGATCTTGCCGATCAGCCGGCGTTCGCGATCACGGATACGCAACTCAAAGTTGCGTTCGGACTCCAGCGAGGCTCGATCGGTAGGATCGGGGAAATTGGTCTTTTCATCTGTCATTTCGGAGACCGTTTTGCCTGCTTCACGGAGCAACTGGTCCATTTGCTCCTGCAGCAGCTGACGAAACTCCTCCAACTTGGCTTTGTTCATAAGAAAACTCCTCAAACTAGAACGGGCACAAATTAAATGAAATTGACCTTCAAGTCAACCTAAATACCCGATCTCTGCGTTTACACTCTGAACTGGGCCAGCAGAACATAGGCCAGGGCAATAACCGCGAACCATGCAGTGAAGACATCCGCCTGCCTGAGCGGCGGGTGCTTCGCAAGTTGTTCGGTCTCATCCGTGACCGTCCCCTCCGGGACCGACTTTATCAGGCAGGTCAGCAAGGCCGGAAAATCCCCGTAGGAGTTGGAGATAATCAGGAAATCATCATCACCGGCAGCCATGGTCATAAAAACCCGGTTACGCACCCGGACCGTCTCCAGGCTCGTGACGTCAGCAAAGCGTATCCGGCGCTGTCGGAAAGGACGGTAAGCGGTGACTTCTTCCGTGTCGATAACCAGACGGCGGAATGCGCTTTCGACAAAGAGAACCGCCATAGGCATGATCAGGACGGCCAGGATAACGGCCTTGGCGATCGGCTGGCCCTGCAGGAGGCAGACAACCAGCAGGGCAACAGTCAGAACAATCAGCAGGCCCATAGGCACGACAAAGGCACGTCGGATAACGAATGTCCGTTGCTGCTCCACTAAGCCGGCTCCTCAGGGTTGACAAAATGACCACTGCGACCACCCTGTTTCTCCACCAGGCGGACGTGGCCGATCAACATGGTTTTGTCCACGGCTTTGCACATATCGTAAATCGTCAGAGCGGCCACAGAGACAGCTGTCAGAGCCTCCATTTCGACTCCGGTCTGGCCGTTGACTTTGACGACGGCCTCGATCTTCACCAGGGACTTTTCAGTATCAGGTACGAAATCAACCTCGACGCTGTTGATCATCAGAGGGTGGCATAAGGGGATCAGCTCAGGAGTCTTTTTCGCCGCCATGATACCGGCCAGCCGGGCGACATCAAGCACATCTCCTTTTTCGATCTGCTTGTCGAGGATACGGGTGAGCGTTTCCGGCTGCATCCGGACCGCGCCACGCGCCACAGCAACCCTGCGGGTGCTCTCCTTGTCACCGACATCAACCATGATCGCCTTACCCTCTTTATTGAAATGGGTCAACTTTTCCATCGCTCGTTCCTCGCTCGGGAGGCGCGAAGTGTGAGGTGCGGAAAAGCTTTTTCCCGTCTCTCACTTCGCGTTTCGCACTTCCTCAGTTAAATAAATCTTCCAAGGCTTCTGCCGCGCTGCGCACGCCGATCAGCTTGATGCCCTTGGGACATTCAAGATTCTTCAGGTTGCCGGCAGGCAACAGGCAGCAGTTGAAACCGAGTCGGGCAGCCTCCTTGACGCGCAGCTCCGGATGTGAGACCGCACGCACCTCTCCGGCCAGGCCGATCTCACCGAACAACACGATGCGTTCATCGATCGGCCGATTGAGGTGGCTTGAGGCCAGCGCGGCAACAATACCAAGATCAACCGCCGGTTCGGCCAGGCGGACCCCCCCGGCAACATTGACGAAGATATCCTGGGACAGTAGGGCATAGCCGACTTTTTTCTCCAGCACAGCAACCAGCAGGGCGATCCGGTTGGAGTCGATTCCCATGGCCTTACGCTGCGGATTGCCATAGGCCGCCCCAGAAACCAGCGCCTGGATTTCCACCAGGATCGGCCGGGTTCCCTCTATTGCCGGTACGACGACGCTGCCGGCGGCTTTCTCAGGACGCTCCGCCAGAAACAGTTCCGAAGGATTCGGTACCTCTTTCAGGCCGACGTCCTTCATCTCGAACACGCCGATTTCATTGGTAGAACCAAACCGGTTTTTGACTGCCCGGAGAATCCGGTAGGGGTGCCCGGCATCACCTTCAAAGTAGAGGACGGTATCCACCATGTGTTCAAGCATACGTGGACCGGCGATCGAACCGTCCTTGGTGACATGGCCGACAATAAAGGTCGGAATGCCTTCGCCCTTGGCCAGATGCATGAGCCGTCCGGCACATTCGCGGACCTGGCTGACACTCCCGGGGGCTGATTCCAGGGCAGCTGTAAACACAGTCTGAATCGAATCGACAACCAAAAAAGCCGGTTTCAACTCCCGGACCCGTTCGAGAACCGCTTCCAGGGAGGTCTCTGCAAGGATGTAGAGGTCTTCGGCCACGACATCGAGACGGCCGGCACGCAGCTTGACCTGGCGGGTCGACTCTTCGGCGGTCACGTAGAGGACCGGCCCGCAACAGGTCCAGCTGCCAGCAGCCTGCAACAGCAAGGTCGACTTGCCGATCCCCGGATCGCCCCCGATCAGGGTGAAGGAACCGGGTACCACTCCGCCTCCGAGGACCCGATCGAACTCGGCGATGCCGCAGTGCAGGCGATCCTCGTCGGTGGCCGAAACTTCCGCCAGCCGGACAGGAGTACTCTCGGAGCGCAAGGGAACCGTCCGGCCGCCCTTTTTGGCTACGGTTACGGTCTCTTCAATCAAGGTATTCCATTGGTTGCAGTCCGGGCATTTGCCCAGCCATTTCGGGCTCTGCATGCCGCACTGCTGACAACTGTAAATGGTTTTCTGTTTCAAATTAAGCCTCTGCAAATAGATAGGTAGATCATTCTAGGCCGCCAGGATAAGAGTGTCAACGTTCGCTGACATGGGCTGACCAGAAGGTGTTGGGCACCAACCGGGAAGGAGAGATCTTGCGGGATGTTTGATTGGCCACACACTCCCTCAAACAAGACATCCTGCAACCTGGACGATGGTGGGTGAAAGATCGGTATTATGACATCCGGAGCGATGCCGACCGGGGAGGACAAGCTATGGAGTGCTCCGCCTGGCAAAAGGCATCCGCATGCAGCGAAAGGGACGCGCCTCACCGGTCTGCATTCAGTGCCGCCTGGATAACAGAGGTCAGCTTTCGCGCGAACTCCGCAACATGCGGCTCTTTAATCATTTGCCCATGCCCGCCCGGTGAGAGGATGATCTGCATATTGTTCGTGTTTTTGAGCCATTCCTGCAGAGAAATCTGCGAACGGCCTTGGTCGTCGGTTTCTGCTTTGAAATACACGACCGGGCCATCGTAATAATCGAGTTGGTATCGGACTCCCGCTTCGTTCAGTATCTCCACGGGGGTAGGAGGGGGCTTCGTTTCGAACCTTTTTCGAAACTTCTTAACAGGCCTTTTGAGCTCTGCCGTTAGTTTCCCTAGCAGGTATGGCAGCATTTCACCATAAGGTGTCTCGATAAATTTTCGGATATCCGTTTCTGTTTTTTCGATGCGCTTTCGTATGGGCCTGAGCGGTACCTCCCAGGTGTCAATCATTGCCAGCAAGGCGACTTTCTCCCCCTTCGCCTGTAGCTGTCTGGCCATTTCAAAAGCAATTTTTCCCCCCATGGAGTGACCGGTCACCAGGTAAGGGCCATGCGCACAGACCTCTTGCATCTCCTTGATATAGGCACGGGCCAGTTCGACAAGGCTCAGAGGGGCAGACAATCCTTCCTCTTCCGGATTCAGCCAGAAAGCCCAAATGGGCTGTTCGATGTCCATGTGGTCCGCCAACGGTCTGAACGACAAAGAGGACCCGGTGTTATTGTGGATACAGAACAGGGGAGGCAATGTTCCGGTGCTTCGTATGGGAAACAAGAACCTGAAAGCTGGCGACTCTTTTTCCGGGTTTGACAGGTAATCATTCTGCTGCGCGATGGTCCATTTGTTGACGATTGAGGCAAGGGGGATCTTGATCCCCGTGGCCCTTTCAAGTTCTACGACCAGCTCCGCAAAGAGCAGTGAGTCCCCCCCCAATGCAAAAAAATCATCATCAGGACGGAGGTCTTTCAGACCGAGAACTTTCTGCCAGGTCTGCTCGACGATCTCCGCCACCTCGGACTTTTGACTGGAATCATCTGCATGGTCATGGCGCGGTCCCGGCGGATGGCGTTTCTGAGATGTAACGCGAACATACTGTTTGGAGAGGAGGTGGCGCTGAACCTTGCCAGAAGGGTTTCTTGGGATCTCCCGCACCGGGATGACTTCGACCGGAACCTTATGCAGGGCAATTTTATCTCGCAGAAATGATTTGAGATGGGCAGGCTCTACCCCGGCCTCCGCTCGCAACACGACCATCGCCATCGGTACTTCACCCAGGCGCTCATGGGGTACAGCATAAACCGCGACATCGACGACATCGGGATGATCGGACAGGGCATGCTCCACTTCATAGGGCGAAAATTTTTCCCCACCTCGATTGATGAGTTCCTTTGTCCGGCCTGAGATGAACAGGTATCCGTCTTCGTCCAGAAAGCCCTCGTCCCCCGTCACAAACCAGCCGTTAACAAAAGAGGTTGCAGAAGAATCTTGATGCGCCTCGTAGCCGGAGGTGACTCCGGGCCCTTTGATGAGAATGGCGCCAACCTGATCATGTGCCAGCGCATGGCCATCCTCGCCGAGGATTTGCATTTCACAGCCCGTGACCACCCCTGCCGAACCGGGCTTGATCCTTCCCGGTATCGGTGGATTGCGGGTACCCATTGCCGAGGTCTCCGTCAGGCCATAGCCCTGTACAACCATGACCCCGAAACATTGTTCCAGTTGCTTCTGGAGTTTTGTAGACAGGGGGGCTCCCCCCGACCGGATGCAACTCAAGAAATGACGAACGGGAGAGAACTGAGAGGCCACAATATAACGCATTATAGCCTGATGGACGGCCGGACTTGCAGCATACCAGGTTGGTGTCAACCGTCCGAGCATGTCGACAAACTCGTCAGGCCGGAATGACTCCGTGCAAATCACACTGCCACCGGCCGCTAGCGAACCAAGGATAGAAGCAACGATGCTGTAGATATGATATTGGGGAATGACGTTGAGACATCGGTCGTTCTCTCCCATGCTGAAAAAATCGGCATTATTCCTGGCCGCCCAGCAGAGGTTGGCATGGGTCAAGGGGACAACCTTCGGGTCCGAGGTTGTCCCGGACGTCGTCAGGATGATCGCCACATCATCGCCACGGGGCAGTTGTATGGGGACTGTTTCATTGATCGGCAGGGCCGAGGAATCAACAGCAAAACTCGACTGCGAACCAGGCTTGTAAGGGTGCATCGTGATGACAGGAAGTACGGCATCGTGATTATCCTGTCCGGTTACGAAAAGGGCATCCTGGCGAACCATGACGGCGTCGGCACCAATAATTTTCAATTGGTTGGCCAACTCTTCGGAGGAGAGCTTCGGGTTCAACGGGACATAGACCGCAACGTGTGAAATGGCGAGGAGGGCAACAATCATTTCCGGCCCATCCGGCATAATCACGGCCATTCTTTTGCTGCGGACCAATCCCCGCTCGATCAAGAAGCGAGAGACTCTCGAAATCGCCGCAGCCAGGTCACCGTAGCTCAGGAAGGTTTCGTCCGGCATCACGAGCGCAGGCCGGTCAGGATTGCTGCGGGCTCTCGTGTTGACAAGGTCCGTGATCTTCGGGGCGTTTTCAGAAATTAGTGACATATCACTCTACAAATCATCCCTTCGAGCGCCCTGCATCTGCCTGCAGAGCCGATCCATGGATCCGAACCTGCCCAATGCTGTTCATGTTAATATAATTCGACCGGGGCTTGAAGGGGATTCTTGTCGTGGTGTTCCATCCGATGCTTGCTACAGCGTTCCCCCTCCATGGAATCACATTGACCGTCCCCCAGACGGCAATCCCGGGTACTGCTTGGGCATATCATCAACCAGGCTCCCTCGGGGCTCTCTGGCGAGAGAGGCCCAGTGATCGACTTCGGGCCCTTGCAGAAGAAGGTCAACAGGCCTAGAATGGAGAATTGAGATCAGGAGATGTGCCATTGACCACGCATAAACTCAAATACGGCACGGCCACGATTGCGTGTGAACTCTCCGCACGGGTTTTGGCCGCGACCGATCCGGGCCCTTTGCCGGATCCTGTGGCAGAGGTTCACAGGGCCCTGGGCGCCCCGATCGGCACGCCACCCCTTGCCGAGATAGTCCGGGGGAGGGAACGTATCGTCATCGTTACCTCCGATATCACCCGCTATACCGGTAGTGAAATCTACCTGCCGATCCTGGTTGAAGAATTGAATAAGTGTGGCATCCCGGATGATGATATCGAAGTGATCATCGCCCTCGGTATCCACCGCAAGCAGACACAGACAGAGCACCGCAAAATTCTTGGCCCGCTTTATGGCCGCATCAATGTGTATGACCATGAATGCGACGACCGGGAAGAACTGGTGGACCTGGGTATGACTTCGTCCGGACTGCCTGTCCAGATCAACCGGCGCGTCATTGAGGCCGACCGGGTGATCGTCACCGGCACCATCGGCTTGCATTACTTTGCCGGCTTCGGCGGCGGGCGCAAGAGCCTGGTCCCGGGCGTGGCCAGCCGGGAAACCTGCATGGCCACCCACTTTGCCATATTCAACCCATCGGAACAGGGTGGTCGTAACCCGCAGGCCCAAACCGCCAATCTCGATGGCAACCCGGTCCATCAGGCAATCCTCGAAGCGGCACAGATGGTCAAACCGGATTTCATCCTGAACACGGTCCTCACGGCAGACAAGCAGATTGCCAGAGTCTTTTGCGGTGAACTGGAGCGAGCCCACCTGGCCGGCTGCGAGCTGGCGAAGAGTTTGTACACTGTACCCCTGGAGCAGGCGGCGGACCTGGCCATCGTCTCCTGCGGCGGACACCCCAAAGACATCAATTTTATCCAGGCCCATAAAGCGCTTGATTACGGAGTCCACGCCGTCAAGTCTGGCGGAACGGTGATTCTCCTGGCGGCCTGCCCGGACGGGTTCGGCAACCCCACATTCTTCGACTGGTTCAACTACGAAGACCTGGATGTCTTCGAGAAGGCCCTGCGCAGCCGTTACGAGATCAACGGCCAGACCGCCTGGTCGACCCTGAGCAAGGCGCGGGCCTGGCGTGTCATCCTGGTCAGCGAGTTCACTTGCGAAGAGACGGAAAAAATGGGGATGGAAAAAGCTGCGGGTCTTGACGAAGCCCTGCAGATAGCTTACAAACAGCTGCCGGAGAATCCGGAGGTCGTTGTCATCCCGGATGGCGGGACAATTTTACCGATCATAAGTCAGAGGATATGATAAAGGAAAAAGCCAAAACATTTTTAACGCAAAGACGCAATGGTAAAAAAATAAGCCTCTTGAGAAAACCTAGGCTTGTAAGTTCTTCTTTGCGTCTTTCCTGGCTCTTCTTGGCGCCTTAGCGTTAGCTTTTAAGTTTTTATAATCAGTCTCATAGCAGATAATTTAAGGCAAACTTCATGTTTTCAGAACAAATCATAAAAGAACTGAAATCGATCGTCGGCAAGGACAACGTCTTCACCAGCAAGGCCGACCGCATCTGCTATTCCTACGATGCCACCCAGCAGAGTTTTCTGCCCGATGTGGTGGTACATCCCGGTTCGACTGACGAAATCAGCCGCGTTATGAAGCTGGCCAACCGCGAGTTAATCCCGGTCTTCCCGCGCGGCGCCGGCAGCGGCTTCACCGGCGGCAGCCTGCCGACCCGGGGCGGTATCGTGCTTTGCACCGAGCGCATGGACCGCATTCTCCTGATCGATGAAGAGAACCTGGTCGCCACCGTGGAGCCCGGCGTGGTGACCGAGCAATTCCAGAAGGAGGTCGAGAAACGCGGCCTCTTCTATCCCCCCGACCCGGCATCGCTCAAATTTTCCACCCTAGGCGGCAACGTTGCCGAATGCGCCGGCGGTCCGCGCTGCATCAAGTACGGGGTCACCAAGGATTTCATCATTGGTCTCGAAGTGGTCACACCGATCGGTGACATCATCACCACCGGCGGACCGACCATGAAGGGGGTAGTCGGCTACGACCTGACAAAATTAATGTGCGGCTCAGAAGGAACGCTCGGCGTCATCACCCGCATCGTCATCAAGCTCCTGCCATTACCGGAAGCAAAGAAGACCATGCTGGTCCTGTTCGATTCCATCGACGGTGCCGCGCAGGCGGTTTCGGCAATCATCCGCAGCAAGATCATCCCCGCCACCCTCGAGTTTATGGATGGCCGCACCCTCGACTGCGTGCGCCAGGCTACCGACCTCGAGGTTCCCGAAGGCGCCCGGGCGGTCTTGATCATCGAGGTTGACGGTGATCGCGAATTTCTCGACAAACAGGCCACACGGATTGCCGAGATTATCAAACCGCTGGGCGTCGTTGAGACCCGCATCGCCACCACACCGGAAGAGAGCGAAGCGCTCTGGCAGATCCGCCGCTCGGTCTCGGCCAGCTTGCGCAAGGTCAACCCTGACAAGTACAATGAGGACATCTGCGTGCCGCGCAGCAAGGTACCGGAGATGATCCGCAAGGTCGATGCGATCGCCGAGAAATACGCCATTCCGATCGTCAACTTCGGCCATGCCGGCGACGGCAACATCCATGTCAACATCATGGTTAACAAGAAGGTCTCCGGGGACACGCTCAAGGCCGAAGGTGCCATCCGTGACGTCTTCAAGGCCGCACTCGAACTGGGCGGCACCATGAGCGGCGAGCACGGCGTCGGCATTGCCAAAGCACCCTACATCCCGCTGGAAATCACCCCGGAAGCGGCAAGCTACATGAAGGCGATCAAGCAGGCTCTGGACCCGAACAACATTCTCAACCCCGGCAAGATTTTTTTCGACGATGAAGATTTTGTTGCCGAATAGGCCAACGGGGACACCTCTTTACAGATTTTCGCGCCAAGCGCCACGGAACATATGGCAAAGCTGAAAAACCTCGAAGATTACCGCGAAGAGATTGAACACTGCGTGAAGTGCGGCGCCTGCCGTGCCCATTGTCCAGTGTTTGTTGCCGACAAGCGTGAGGGCCGGGTCGCCCGGGGGAAAATTGCCCTGGCCAACTCGGTTCTTGAAGGTGAAGTCGATTTCGAAGAAAAGGTACTGGAAGATATGAGCCAGTGCCTGCTCTGCGGCAGCTGCTGCGCGGGCTGTCCCAACAAGGTCCACACCGAAGAGATCGTCGCGGCGACGCGACGCCGGATCGCCGAGCAGCAGGGCCTTTCAACTTTCGGCAAGGGTGTTGCAGCCGTACTGGGTCGACCGAAGCTGATGAACCTGCTGGCCAAGTCGGGCGGTAAACTGTCCACGATACTGTTCAAGAAGCTCCCCGAGGATAGCGGCCTGCGCCTGCGCTTTCCGGCTCCCTACCTGGAAGCGGATCGCACTCTGCCACCGGTCACCACCAAACCTTTCCGTGAGAGGGTTCCGGAAATCATCCCCGGCGTAGCAGGCCAGCCCACTGTTCTCTTTTTCACCGGCTGCGGTATCAACTACATGTACCCTGCGGTTGGCGAAGCCTTCCTCAAGGCCCTCAAGTTTCTTGGCGTGACGGTCATCATCCCCAAGGACCAGGCTTGCTGTGGCCTGCCGGCGGTCAGCGCCGGCGCGACAAAGACGATCGAAAAACTTGCCGAGCAGAACCTCGCGGCGATCAGTCGCCACCAGGTTGACCATATCGTCACCGCCTGTGCTTCGTGCAATGCCGGACTCGGCGACATTTACGCGGAGATGGGCGACGAATTCAGCGACCTGTCGGATAAAACAATCGACATCTTTGTGTTCCTGGCCAATCATGGATTGCCGGAGAAGCTGGCGGCACTGCCGAAAGCTGACAAGCCGATCAAGGTCACCTATCACGACCCCTGCCACTTGCGTAACCGGGGAATCACCAAAGAGCCGCGCCAGATTCTCAAGGCACTGCCACAGGTAGAGTACGTAGAGATGCCCGATGCGGCGACCTGCTGCGGCCTTGGTGGAACCTACTCTGTCTACCATTATGAAACCAGCAAGAAGATCGGTGCCAAGAAGGCAGCCAACATTGCCACAAGCGGTGCCGACGTGGTCGCAACCGACTGTCCAGGCTGCATCATGCAGCTGCAGGACAACATCAATCACGCCAATGGCAAGCAGCAACCGATGCACATTCTGGAACTTCTTGCTGAGGCTCTGCCGGAAGACTTTTAATTGAAACATTTTGCGTTGCAGGTTTGCATGCGTTCACCAACCTGTTAAAATGACCACGTTTACATGAACACCTTACCTGACCATTCCTGCTAGGAGGAAACTATTATGCAAAAGCTGTTCGTACTGATTGTTGCAATTCTGTTTGTTGGTTCCAGTGTTGTCCTGGCCGTTCCGGCAAAGAAAACCATCAAGTTCAACGACAGCCCGATGGGCACCGTAACTTTCGACGGCACCATACACAAGGAAGCCGGCATCAAATGCAAGGAATGTCACAACAGTGGAATGTTCCCGAAGATGAAGCAGGGCACTGTCAAGATCACCATGGACGACATCTACGCCGGCAAGCTTTGTGGTGTGTGTCATGATGGCAAACGTGCTTTTGATGCCAAGAGCAACTGCGCCAGGTGTCATGTGAAGTAATAACGTCAGGCTCCCCGGAAAGCATGAACGCCCACCGCTACCCGGTGGGCGTTTTTTATGCATCAAACCACTCAAACAGCCCCCCGACTCAAATCGTCTGACCTGCTGTCACTGCCGGAACACCCCTGAGATACCTTACCGAAAGTCAACGAAACCTCGTTCAGTAACATAGCCCTTTCATACAACTTGGGGTTTTGATATACTGCAAGCTGATAAAGGCAAAGTCAGGGTAACTTGATGACGCAAAGCCACGGGTCCTTCATGCAGGATAGCCGGGTTGCCAGGAGACAACTAAGAATTGATGACAGGCCATCCGCATAGCATTGGGTGGCTTTTGCCGTTTTGTTTCATATGACAAGGGAACGAGGAGTCTATAAGGACAATGTTGACTTCAGGACAATCCGGAAAAGTAGGCAGAAATAGCTCTATGGAGAGGATTATATTTGAAACAACCGTCCAGTATGCACCATCACGTGAAAGTAAACATTCCGACCTTTGCTGTGATTTAAGTGAAGGCGGACTTTATATTAGAACAAACTATCCATTCGATACCGATGAGACTCTGACGCTCTCATTTTCTATCCCAAAACAGGAGCAAGACGTTTCAATCTCATGCAATGCGAGGGTCGCATGGACAAATTTTGATACGAATCGTCGTAAAACAGAGTACCCCTCAGGTGTGGGTGTGCAGTTCCTGGATCTTTCCTGCGAAGACTTGACTGCACTGTCAAAATTTATTGGTGCATATGATCAGAACAAAAAAATGAATGTGGTTTGTGCCTGGTGTGGCAGCGATTTAGGCCTGCGCAATGGGCCGTTTGGCACAACCAGTCACGGTATCTGTAGTCAGTGCCGTGAAAAACTTGAGTGACATTTTACATCTCCACGGCAAGCCCTGTAAGCTGCCGTCGACGAGAAGAAAAATGCCCGATCTCATGAATGGCCAGCTCTTATTATTTCTTCCAACTCATCAGGATTTTCCCATTCCTGCCATTCCCAGCGCACAGAACAACGCAGGATGATCGACCAGGATCTCTCTCCTTTTGACCTCAACTTAAGATTAATGTAGATTGGTGAAAAATTTTACTTATGATGGCTTGTGGTGGGGTCTAGAGATTGGTGTCGGTGATAATGATTCTCCACCGAATCAGTAGGCCCTCTTTGTGTCCGCGTAAATAGCCGTTTAATAAAATCCACCCTGAGGATTTGGTTTATTGGCGGGACATTCGACTCGTTAAATTTTCGGCTATGGGAACCCTTCAATGACGAGAACAAGACCAGACACTCTGGATTCAAGTCCCAACGGCGTTCAAGGAAGCATAAAACGAGAATACTGCAAAAAACTTCAATTGTGTGAGACCTCTATGACTGAGCCCGTTCCTGTAGATAAACCGGCGATCAAGCCACATATCTGGGCTATCGGTGGAGGCAAAGGCGGGGTCGGCAAGTCCGCCCTCACTACCGGCATTGCCATGACTCTGGCTAGTCAGGGACAGCGCTGCATCATGATCGATGCCGATCTTGGCGGAGCTAATCTGCATACCTTCCTCGGTATGTCTTCACCCAAACAGACCATCAGTGACCTGTTCCGTAGCCCTGGTAAAAAGCTACAGGACATTCTTTTGGCCACCCCCTTTGACAACCTCGGCTTAATCAGCGGCGCTCGGGCTATGCTCAACGTAGCCAATCTGAAACATTTTCAGAAGGAGAAGTTGATCAGGCAGGTTTTTTCCCTGGAAGCAGATTATATCTTCATTGATCTCGGCGCCGGCAGCTCTTTTAATGTACTCGATTTTTTCATTGCGGCACACAATGGTTTGATGGTCGTCACGCCCGCCCCGACTTCAATAGAAAACACCTATCACTTCCTGAGAGCGGCTTATTTTCGCAAATTGCGACAAGTCATTCGAGATCTCAAGGTCGATGGCCTGGTGGATTCTTCCTTGGATGAAAAAGAAAAAAGTGGCATCCGCTCACCGCGAGACCTCATAGCCGAGCTCCGCCGCCGTGACCCGGGGGTCGGAGAACAGGTTTACCAGGCAATGATGTCGTTCAGTCCGGGTTTGATTGTTAACCAGGTGAAGCGACATCAAGGCCGCAATCTCGGCAAAGAGATTGCGCTGGCCTGTAAGGATTTTTTGGGAATCGATGTGACGATGGCTGGTGCTGTCCGTACCGACGAGCAAGTGCTGATGTCTCTCAATTCGCGCCGGCCTGCCCTGACCATGTTTCCGCAAAGTCCTTTTGCCGAAGACGTACGGCAGGTCGTGCACAATTTGGGTCTGGTAGCGGAGAGCTGAGATGGGGGAAGAAAGCCTGCAGGCGAGTTTTGATCTCTTCGGTCTGAGCCACGGCGCCAGTAAGGACGAGGTCGAAAGATCGTTTCGTGAGTTACGCAATCTGTACAGTGAGGAATCTCTGGCAACCTACTCTTTGTTGGATGATGCCGAACGGCAGGAGAAACTTGAGTCGCTTCGTAAAGCCTATGACCGGATTCTGCAATCGTATTCCATTACGCCAAAGACTGGGGTGGATTCCGATAGAAAAGGAGAACCCTTTGCCGCTAAGTCGCTAAGAGTTCGCATTGACGCAGATTTTCAGCAGATGCCGGGGTTGTTTCTTCAGCAGTCACGTAAGGCTCTGGGTTTAACTTTGCAAGATGTGGCGACACGCACCAAGGTCAGATCATCTCTTCTGCAGGACATAGAAGAGCAGCGCTTTGGTTTTCTTCCGGCCCCTGTTTATCTGCGTGGATTTTTGAGGGAATTCGCGCGAATGGTTAATGTGCCCGACACCAATGCCCTAATTGAAGCTTTCATGGCACTGTACGAAAGCGACAAATAGATTTACCGGTAAGGCCTTCCGACGTTTCTGGATCAGCAATCTCCCCAGCTGTGGGACACCGCTCACTTTTTTTTTGGATCTTATCTGCACCGGTAGACCAAAAGAGGT
>Ga0070729_10002631_pt1 | contig 22695 bp, 57 predicted proteins | sample tdDd472_FD_66725 | JGI IMG/M metagenome (GOLD analysis project Ga0070729, IMG submission 66725) | Marine sediment microbial communities from the Atlantic coast under amendment with organic carbon and nitrate - tdDd47.2 | ecosystem: Environmental > Aquatic > Marine > Coastal > Sediment | place... | reverse complement strand
TTCTTGCATCCCAGCCTAAAGAATAAGCATACTCCATAACATCCTGAGCTACAGAATCAACCATAGTCTGTATTTCTTCCTGAGTCAAAGAAGCTCTTTTACTATATAAAAATTCTTTCAAATCTCTTACCCTTGAGATACTTCTCTGCTTTAATTCAAGATTCTTTCTGATTTTAGGTAGTTTGCCCATATTATATTATTTTTATTATATATTTAAAAATTATCTTATATATGTTCCCGTAACAATGAATTATATTAAAGAAAAAATATATATTATATAATCTTTATTATTAATATTAATTATATAAGGCGAAGTTACAAAAATTATTTCACTCAATACAAATTTAGATATATAAAGTTATTGACAAAAAAATAAATGTAAGATAAATCACAAATAATTTTGTTTTTGCGGAAAAATGTCGTATATTTGCAATATAAAACTTAAAGATATGGATTTTAATGTTATAGTAAAAATAAAAGAGTTTGACGATATTGTTAATTTTGTTAAAATATGTTGTGATAATGGATTAACAAATGGTGATACCTATGAAGTGAGATATGATGCACTATTTTATTTTTATGATAGTGGAGATAAAAAGTTATATTATAATAATTCTATGACTGATTTGGTTGAAAAATTAAAATTTAATACTCCAAGTAGATGTGTAGATTACCCAATGTTTATGAAAGAATACTTAAAACCCAAATTCAAAGTAGGAGATAGAGTTACGATAAATTCTAACAAAATACCTGAATGTGGAAATCAGAAGAGGTTTTATTACGAAGGAGATATTTGTAATATAGATAAAAATGGAGATTATTTTGTAGATGTTAAAACTAAAACATTTCCTGAAGGAATAAAATATTGGTTAAGTGAAGAAGATTTAACCCTAGCAGAATCTAAACCTAAATGGAGTGTAGGTACTTATGTGGAGTTTTTAACGGATCGTGTATTGTCAGATGGAACAATTGTCCATAAAGGAATTTATGAAATAGTTACTTATGTAAAAGAATTAGAATATATAGAATTAAATGTAGGTGGAGTTTTAGGTATATGGAAATTTTTGATTAAAGATTGGAGTCTTATAAGTCAAATCAAATGGCATGAGAATAAACCTGAAGAGAATATGTTTAACATAGACGTAAGTAAAATAGATTATTCTCCATCTCCTGAATTTTATGATGGAAGTAGATTAAGTAATTATCATGCTGATGAATGCGGAAAAATAGCAAAATATGGTAAAAGCCCAATTGAGGGAATATATCAATATTTGCAGGAATCTAATATAAAATACTATGCAGCAGCCGATCCTTATAAAAGTGGTGATTTTGATGAAAAAACATTGGAAGATGTTGCTGAATATATGAGAAATCAACCAGTAGTTAGATATGTTGATCCGATAGATTATAGAAGAATGTTTCCTTATACTTGGGAAGAGTGTTTTAATGAACCATTAAAAAAACGAAGAATAACAATATCAAACATAAAACCAATAAAAATTAATATTAATAAAAAACGAAGAATATTATGAAAGAGAAGAGTCTATATGAAAAATTCCTTGATTTAGGAAAAGATGCATTAAAAGAATTAAATAAGCCTATTGCTCGAAAACGAGACAGAAGAGCTTTTGAATCAGCAGCAGATGAAGCAGCAGACCAAGGATATCAAGCACGACAGTCGCTAAATAAACTGTTAGAGTCTAAAATAGGTCATTACGGAGACTGTATCAGTGAACTGACTAAATTATATTGGAAAGAGCAAGCAGCAAAAGAAGAAGTACTTAATATTAAAGCTCTATATAAAGAAGTGTTTGACAAAGAACTTAAAGTAGAAGAAGAATAATGTTTACATTCAATCTAAGACTAAAACCATTTGATATAATAATCCTAATTATTGTAGCGATAGCAACCATTAAATTTGTCGTGTCCTATTTCGTTGAAAAAGACATAGATCAATTAGCGATTGCCATTATAGCACTATTGCTAGGTGTAATTTATGCAAATTTGGCAGATTTACTCAATAGAAAGTAATTGGCACATTCATTGATTAACCTTTTGCGGAAACATAAATATAAATAATTTAAAAGTTAAAAGAATGAACGAAAGAAGATTTAGATATTACAGCTTAAACTTTCCAGAGGTATGGAATGAATATGTTACAAGCTTAAATGGTGTGCCAGAAGGTTATGAATTGAAGGAAAAGGATGATCATAAGAAGAAAAGGATAGAGGCGGAGATTGAGCAACATAAATCCAATATAGAAATTTACAAACGTTATTTGTCGGAAGAGGAAGAGTTCTTAAATAAAAAGACTAAAGAACTAAAGGAAATCAATTAGTGTGATGTGTTGGATGTTTGTTGGAATGCCAGGTGTTGAAAAATACTTGGCATTTTTATGCTAAAATATTTGGAAGTTAAGAATTTATTTCGTATCTTTATCCCATGAACAAGATAGAAAACATAGTTATGGCTCATAGATACTTGTATTATGTTAAAAATACACCAGTAATATCAGATTTTGAATATGATATGCTTGAGAAAGTAGCTTTAGATGTTATAAGTAAAGATCATCCACTAAATAGTAGTGGATCTGATCTCGAAGAATCATATAGTGATGAAATAAAACAAATAGCAAATAAATTAATTAATTATGACAGAACTACAACATAGAATAATGTATAGAGAATTGGCTATAATAATAGCCATAATAGGATGTATTACTGCATATCAATATGAGAGATATTGGGTGTTGTTTGCATTTGTAGGATATTTAATGTGGAATTGTGGAAGAATACTGACATTCATTAGTCATAAATGGAAAAAAGGATATAAATAATTCATATGTTATGGAAAATATAATAGATACACAAGCAATAAGATTTGGCTATTGGCTTCTTAGAAATGCAGAGCCTTGGCTTAGTGATAATTGGAGGTATATGAATTATCCTGAAGATTATACTACGGAAGAGATGTATCAAAAGTTTTTGGATGAAGCAGTTGAGAAATTAAATAAATAATACATATTTGTGGGATTATATAAATGCAATAATAAAGATTGTAAGAATTACAATAAGGAACTAAATACTACTACTCACATTAAATATAAGGATTTTGAAGCTACTGACAGTGGTGCTCCTTGTCCTGAATGTGGAAAGATAAGACCAATGGTAAATCGAGGCTATTGTACTAATATGTACGGAAGCCCTAATATATGTACGAAATGAAAGATGAGGTAAGAATTTTATTTGATGAGAAAGATTTTAAAAAATTAATCTCAGGAGGTATACTTGAAAAAGATAATGTAAAAATTGCCTTACAAGATATAGGATATGATTTAATGTTAGATATTATTGAGAAAAAACGAATAGAACTATGGAAAAAGTAGCCAAGAATCCAATTATCGAAGAAATTCATCAGGAATTTTCTTCTGAACAATCTAAACTCCTTAAACGTATCACTCATTTTCAAAGTGAAGTCAATGATGATGAGAGGAGAGATTTAGCATTAAAACTTAAAGAAAAAGGTTTTGAGAACTCTATTTCCGTAAATAAATTCAATTCAGCTAATATATCAAAAGCTCAACAGCTTATTGCTGCAATTGAAAATTATAAGGTAGTATACCCTACTAAAAAGTTTATAACAGAGGATGCTTTATATGAAATATGTGCTAAGTATGGATTAATTATTACTACACCAGACAGATATACAGGTTTTATACCTTATGAAAAACAAAAAGAGATTGTTGAGTTTAAATTAGATCCCATTACTGCAAAGAAACATCAATTTCATTTAGATATAAATAAAGAAAATAAAGAATTTTTAAGTAATATAATTGACAACACCAGTTCGGCAATTGATGATTTTACAAATGAACAAGGTGATCATTTGTCACATTCATTACATGTTGATTCTGTTCTTTTTGGTAAATATGGTGAATTCCTAAGGAAATACAAATCTGAAGTTGCAAATTTTCTTTATAACGAAAAACATTATAATTTTTTTGATAGTAGATCGAAAGAGCCAATGGTCAGATTGCCACATATGCGTATAAATAATTTTAGATTTCCTGAAGAAATTACTAAGGAATATGATAAGAGAAGTTTCGAATCAAGTTATGTAATGGTAGCTTCAAAGAACTTAATTGATGAAGCGGGAATGAGGATTAACAATAAATTTGAGCTTGTTCCTTTTATTCCAGAAGAAGCATTTGATGAGTTACGTGAAGACATAAAAAAAGAGGAAGAAAAGGAGAATGAAAGAAGATTTTTTGTGCAAGATGATCCAATATTTCTTGCTAAAGTAGATCACGGATATATTATCGTTTCGGCATGGGGAGAAGAAGCTGAAGATCCTTTAGTTACTAATCATAATTTTAATTAATAATTATGAAAATAGCACTAATACTAACATCAACAATAGTATTCATATCATATATAACATTCATATGGATACGCTTCGGGGTACAAAAATCAATATCCGATAGCTACTATAGGCTAAGACCTGTGAAATTAGGTTTTCTATTCACACTATTCACGATAGGATTTGCCTACCCTATAGCTATACTCGCCTCTAATGTATGGATAACACCAGCAGCATTTCTCATTATACTTGTAGGGATAGCCAGGGCATTTAAAGACTCCAAACTACTTAAAATATGCCATATGACAGGTGCATATGGAGGTGTAGCATTAGCTATTATTGGTATATGGGTGGAGTATGGTCTTTGGTATATTACTGTAGCTTTTATTGTAGGATCTGCCTTAATGATGATTTTTAATATTAAGAATAAGATATGGTGGGTGGAGGTATTGGCTTTTATTAGTGTATTAACCGCAATGTGTATTATATAATTCGTATGTTATGAAAGGATTTTTAAAACGATTATTTTCTGTGCCACTATTTTTTATATTATTGGCGTTTATATGGGTGGAAATAGTATATTTTTCACTTAGATGGATATATAACGGAAAAGCATTTCCAGATTATCCATTAATAGCAAAGTATTTCATTTTAAATAATTAACATCTTACGGAAATGAAGAAAAAATATCCATTTATGTATGTACCTGGTACATTATACACAAAAGCTGAAGCTATAAAAAACGTAGAGAATTTTATAGAAGGAGCTAAGAAACAAAATTGCACAGAAGAAAACTTCTATTTATACTTTCACGAAGATAGGTGGTCTATCTATGCAGAAAGCACGAAACATGGTGCTTTAGGTGATCTAATTAAAAAGTTTGCAATGTCATGAAAGATAGAATAATTAAAATACTAGAGAAATATAGTAGTCTGTTGTCAAATAACGACTTTGATGGTAATATAATTCATGATCATGATTTCGAACAAGTAGCTGAAGAAATAGAGAAGTTGTATGATACACAATTTTTATTAGGTTCTACAGTAAAAATAGGAACAAGCACATCAAGGTTATTTGAAGGAGAAGAGTATAAAGTAGTTACTGAAGAAATAAATGTAAATAATGTCTGTAAATATGAATTAGTTTTAATTGATGACAGAATACCGCAGAAACGCGTATGGATTCAAAGAGAAATATTATTGAAAATAATGGATAATCAATAAACATAAAGAAGGATGAATTGGAATAACATAAAAGAGAAGTATCCTAAAGCATGGAATAAGCTTATAGAGTTTCATAATCAAAAACGTGATGATAATATTATGTGGATAGATCATCCAGATACGTGGATTATGAGTGGACTACACATTAATGGATGGGAATTAAGACATCTTTATGACTTCTTCGATGAGAATGATATTTATATATCTGCATATAAAGAAGATATTGGTAGTGACGAATGGGAATTTGCATATGACATACAATATCTGCCAAAAGAATACGAGAATGCAAAGAGGAGGTGTAGCCATTTTGAAACTATATTAAGTTTTAAAGTACATGGTGCTACATATATTGGAGCGTGGAGAAATCGAGATGAAGCAGAAGAAGCTGCTTTCACTAAAGCTTTCGAAATACTGGAGGAGAAGGGATGAAAGAATTTATAGTTATAGCATTAGAGTCTCCAAGTGACTTTGAAGACAGAGTAAACGAAAAAATGAAAGAAGGATATATCCGTCTTGGAAATCCAACATTTACAACAACCTCTCATAATGATAGGTTTCAAGGAGAATATAGAACTTGGAGTAGAAATCATTTTTGTCAATTTATGGAGTTAGAAGATGAATAATCCACATATTGCGGAATTTAAATAGCATATATATAACATGAGTAAAGAGAAGAAAAGACTAAAGAAGGATATACTGTACGATATAGCCCAAGCTCAAGAAATGTTGGAATATTATGAATGTTCTGAAATTCCTAAACTAATCAAAGAGCTTAAAGAAAACTACAAAATTAATAAAACAGATATTAAGGATTACGAACTTGATATGTATATGTAATTTTTATAACAAGGAGGGAGAATGAAACATTATAAAGAACTGATAAATACAATAAGGATCATTACAAGACGATAGCACTTAGATTCTGAAGGTATACGAAAAACAGCCGAGAATACTCTATATCTGAAAGTAGAAAGAGCAATAAGGGAGGAGAGGAATAATGCATTCTTCTATGGAGCGTTGACTGGAATATGTATATGTTTAATCATTTTTAATTGGGTAATATAATGGAATATCCAAGAGACGTAAACGGAATAGAAGTGAAAGTCGGGGATAAAATCAAAGGTGAAGGATTCCTGAGATGTAATCACGGATATAAAGTAGATCTATCACCAATAGTGACTGCTAAAATATACGAAGATATTCTCTACTTTGGAGGATTATCAGCTAAATCATTCAGGAGATTTTGGATAATAACCTAAATATTACATATTTGCGGACTATTACTTAAATAATTCACCTATTATGGAAATTAAATATAAAGTATACGATACTAAACTAAAACAATACATAGATAATGCTATAGTAGATCAAAATGGCAAAATACTAATAGAAGTATTACGTGGAGAATTTAACACAGGAGACACTGAAAGATATAAGGCATTTAAGAGTATCGGAATAAAAGATAAAAACGGAACTGAAATATATTCATATGACATACTTAGATTCTCTGATAAATGGGAGTGGTATGCAGGTAAATGGGCATGGAAATTAATGGGTAAAACAGGAAAAGAACGTGAAAAACTTATAGAAGAATATAATAACCTTCCATACGAAGAACGTACAATAGATGATATAGAAGACTACGAATGGCTATTATCATCAGAAATACAAACGTATTGGGAAATTATAGGAAATAAATATACTAAATGATGAATGATATAATAGAATTTGAAGATTGGAAAGTAAATGAGATTATATTCGAAGCTATGTGGGGTAGAACTGAAAAAGCTCAGTGCGATGCGATAAGAATGTCGCTGATAGATAAGCATAAACAAAATAGCAGCAAGAAACGTATAAAGAAATTTTAACTATATTTGTACAGGATAGACACGGAGTCATGACCTGTCGAAAGTGGAAGCGTTGACCATTTCCTGTACATCTCTTACTTCAACGCAGATAACTAAATCAACGAAAAATGAAAACAAAGGTATGTAGAGACTGCGGAAATAGTAAACCTATTACGGAATTTTATAAAGATAAGCATCAAAAAGACGGATACAGATATGATTGTATAGAATGCAATAAGAGTCACGGTAAAGAATACAGAAACGGAAAAGAAGGAATGATTCAAGTTACATACACCCGTCAAATAAGAAATTCTGAAAATCGGGGACATAAACCACCAACTTACACTATAATGGAATTGAAATGGTGGATGTTTTCACAACCTCTATTCTATGAATTATACGAAGAATATAAAAATTCTAATTATAATCAATGGAGTAGACCGTCAGTAGATAGGATTAATAATTATGAGGGATACTCTCTTGATAACATTCAGCTTGCTACTTGGAAGGAAAATAGCGAGAACTTTATAAAAGACTTAAAAAGTGGTAAATATAAAGTAGAACAAACAAGTCAAGCAAAGCCCGTAAATCAATACGATATTGATGGTGTTTTTATACAAAGACATGAATCTTTAACAGCAGCAGCTAAAAGTGTTAATTCAAGCACTAATGATATAAAGAAGGTGTGCGATCGCTATAGGAGCAGGAAGACGTCACATGGATATAAGTGGGAGTGGTGCGATTAAAAAATTTGTGTCTGGTGAGAGGAGTACTTAACCATATAAGAAGGGGGCTGGTAGTCTCAATGGAAAACGGTTTTTTGCATATGCCCCCCCTTCACTTTTCAATATATTCTAAATTAAATTAAACTAATAAATAAAACCATTATCAACACCAGGACAATAAAACATATCACAAGGCTTATACAGGCTTATAGATTGATTAACTCATAGCTTGGTATACTTACCCTTCATTGGTGGGGTAATAGGCTTAAATACTACATATTTACGGAAATGAGAACAGAACATAACACTACTAAACTAATATCTATTAATAACAATACTGGAGAGGTAACAGGCTATAGTAACAAAGGAGTAATAGCAAAGGAGTTTAATGTTCCTGTTCCTACTGTAGTGAATTGGTTCAGAGATGGAGTAAAGAAAGTGATTAAAGAGTTTAACGGTTGTTCTTACACAATATACAGGCTTGATATGTTTATCTATAAGTAAGTATAGGAATTTACCGTAAAAGTGTATTATTACATGTCAGTCAGGCTTTTACAGTCTGGCTATTTTTATGTCATATAGTTAAGTATTTAGACGGGAAAAGTGAAATGTAAAGTGTACTTGACAAAATATGACAGGGTAAGTCGAGTTAACATGTCTGTATAACTAAAGGTCTTAGTTATAGATAGACATTACTATCAATATATGCCTATAATTGTGTAATATTTACACACTCTCACTCAATCCTCCTTTTCTCTTAGTCTTTCTCACTCACTCAAGCCTATCACTCACAGCACTCTATCCGACAACAAACGTTTAAGTTATAAAGTCCTGTATTATTATAGGGCTTTCTTTATGTTCACTTATCTGTATAACTTATGGCAAATGTATTGTTTTATGTTATAATTGATAGATATTGTTAAGTTATCTTGTTAGTATTAATAGTGATTTTCCGTAATATGTGTACTATTTGATCTTATCTTTATTTAGATTAGTTTTAAACTACATTTTTCTTTTCACTATTGGTGGGCATTATAGAACTATTTTTATTTTTTACTTGACTTATATTTGTTTTTAGTAGTATATTAGCATCAGATAACAAAACAAATATTAACTAAATCTATACTACTATGAAAACGATTAAAGAATTTAAAAGTACTATGTTTTACGAAGAGAAAACAGACTTACACAATGCTAATACTAATACTTTGTTAGGTGCGCATTTAAATACATTATTTAATGAAGATCCTTCAGAGAAATCAACTGTACACCACTTAAGTGAAAAGATTGAAGTAATTGTACAAATGTATAAAAATGGCATTAATGTATTCACAGATGAATATAAGCTTGGAAGCGTAACAAAAGCATTTTATCAAGTTAAGTTATCTGAATATGATGAATATTAAGATAAAGATTTTATTTTATTATGTTTATCCTTATGTATTTATTATGTAAGGATAAATTTTTCCATAAATATATGTTTTATTAAATTTAAGATCATGAAAGTATATGTATTAATTACGCCAGATTGCTCTATTGGTGTATATGACGATTTAGAACGAGCCTACAACATTGCCGCTGATCATTGTCAATCTTTTGATGGACATATGCAATTGTGCTACGAATCATACAAGGATAATGATTTACATTGTTGTTGTTATTTTAACGCTATTAAAAAGCTTTTTGATGAAGGGCATGCATATGTTATTATTAGAGATATTGAACAAAATACGTATTGCGAAATACACGAACATATTTTAAACTCTTAATTATGATAGCATATAAATTATTAAGAGTATTAAAAGACGATTCAATTAGTCCTTTATTCATTAATAAAAAGTCTAGACTAAATTTAAATACTTGGATGCAAGCAGAAGCACACAAAACAAAGGGTTTCGCTTTTCGTCCTGGTTGGCATTGTTTAGCAGAACCAAAAGCACCGCATTTAAGTTTAAAAAAGCGTGCTTGGTATGTAGTAGAAATAAAGGACTTTGAAGAATTTAAAAGGCCAATTTCACAGGGCGGTAAATGGTATTTAGCTAAACAAATGAAAATACTACATAAATTATAGTTATATTATTATTCTATTAAAGAGCTTGTATTAATTTATAAGCTCTTTCTTATTGTCTTTATAGTAGTGTTTACCGCAAATATGTATTATTTGACCTGGAGATAGTATTAATTAGAGCTATTTAACTGTCATAGCTCAATACAGATCAATTATTTTATCTTTTAGGTGTATTTATATACCTGGAGTATTGGAGCGCTTAAAAAACCCTTATTTTATGGAATAAAAAAACCCTACTAATTAAAGTAAGGTTTTCCAATTCTCACAGCGTAACGACACGCAATGCCTCTCTTAAAGGTGGAGTTTTAACTATTAACTAAACTATGAAACTATTTTATTATTTATTAATCTATGTACGTCAATCTTACCAAGATACTCAAGTCTTGTAATGAAATGCTTTTTTAATTTTCCTGAGTATTTTGTTATACAATTGCGTTCTTCTGCAAACTTTCTAAATTGTGCTTTTGTTAGTGTTTTCATATCTGTATTAGTTTAAATTAATATTCCGTAAAATATGTATTATTTGTTTTCGTTATACCATTTGATAAATTCTATAACTGCTTTATATGTTCCGTTTAATTTTGTGGTCTCATTTTTCACATTAATTAAGTCTTTATATGCTTTCATGTCCGCATATAGATGTATATTGCAATGTGAAATTATTATTTCTATCTCAACACAACAATTTAAATAAGGATCATTATTAAATGTAAGATTCCCCAGTTTTAAATTTTCTATTTTCTCCACTACAGGCATTAACCAATCCCATGAAGAATGGAATTTAAGTAATTCATAATTACCCATGAATAAGCTCATTTTGATAATCATATCTCCATCTATATCAATACCTTTAACATTCCCTTTTTTATGTTCTTTGATTACATCTAACATTTCAGGATGCATAAACTCTGCAATTAGTTTATTGTTCTGTGTAATTTCTTGATCTTTCATAGTTGTAATATTTTAGTTATTATAGTATACTGGTTCACATCTCACAAACTCACAAGCTTTAATTAAAAAGTCTGCATTGTCTCTTTTCTTTTCAAATTTCTTCATATTCATACTGTATCCTACAGTTGAATTAACAACATTCATTATCTTGTTTGCTGTTTGTTCTTTGTTTAGTCTCTTTTTAGTCATAGTTTTATAGTTTTAATCCGTAAATATGTGATTTATTAAATTAATAGATTAGTTTAAAAATTACAATTTAGTCCTTGTTTTAATTCTCTTAGTGCTCTTTTGTGATCTTCTTTTGTTAGTTCCATTTTTACCAATGGATAAAATATTTTAACAACTTTATTTTTTAATAAATATTCTTTTTTGAGGTTTATTGCTTCGTCTTCGTTTTTAGTGCAAAGTAATACTTTTTTATAATTATTTGTAACTACTATAATAAACCCTTCTTTTCTTTTGTCCTGTGCTTGGTCAATTGTCATAGTCTTATAGTTTTTAGTTCCGTAAAATATGAATTATTTAGTTTAAAATTTCACATTTAATTCACATAATTTATGAATAATTGGTTTTAGTGTTTTAGTTGCTTTAATAACTCTTGCGTTTAGTTCTAAACAAAAGTTATTTGTTTTAGGCTGAAACCATACGTTTATTAAATCTTCATTATCATTATTAAACTGTAAAGGTTCACCATTTAATAGTTGTTTTTTAATAATTGCTTGAGATGTCATAATTCATTTAGTTATTAGTTTCATTGCAAATATATAAACTTATTATTATATAAGTCAAGTATTTTATTAATTATTTTCCGTAAATATGTAATATCACACTTGAAACCACCATAAATAGTACATTCTTTACGGCTATTTTAATTCAATCCAAATAACAATAATAAAAAAGATTAAAATATATTTGCATTTCTTATTTTGTCGCCTTATGTTTGTAGAGAATTTAAACACGAAACTATTTACTAATACTATATAACTATGAAAACTGAATTAAACGAGTACGAACAACAGGCAAAAAGCTTTTTAGATTCTACTAATACAAAATTTAAAGCTGAATTTCTTTATAATGGTAAACATTTTGATAATGATAAGGAGTTAAGAGATGTCTACAAAATCACTTTAAAACGTGGCAGTCGTGAATATTTTTTTAATTTTGGTCAATCATTAAATGATTCAGGGTTTTATTATACAATGGGAGTGCAAAAAGTACAAATTGATAGAAAGTTTTTAAACCCTAAAATGAAAACTCATTTATTAGGACATGTTCGCAGAGAAAGCGGAGGAGCATTTTTAAATAATAAAAAAAGTGATGTAATACATTACCCAAAAGCACCAACCGCTTATTCAGTTCTTGCATGTTTAACAAAGTACGATCCTGGAACATTTGAAGATTTTTGTAGTGAGTTTGGATATGATGAGGATAGCAGAAGCGCAGAAAAAACTTTTAAAGCTGTAAAAGACGAATATATGAATGTGTGTGCTTTATATAATGACGAAGAACTTGAATTAATGGCAGAAATACAATAAAATATAAACTTAATAATTAAAGCTATGAAAAATTTTAAATTAGGCGTAAAAGTGGAAAATATGACAAGTAGTAATGGAAATGATATTCCTAACCAATTTATAATTACTACTAAGGAACAAACAATTTTTCAATCTTACTCAAGTGTTATTGCTGTAAGAGATCATAAATTAAATAAAACTTTCTTAGATTCTAATACTTGGGATTATTCAACCACTACAGGAAAGTATCGAAATCAGTTCTTATGTGAAGATAAGAAAGAAACAGAACGCAAGATTAAAGAAGGTGTTTATATACTTACTGATCTTAATTAGTATTTATATTAATACTCTATTCTTGCCGTAAAATATGAATTATTTAAACTTAAAACTAAATATTATGTGTGAAGTATTAAAAACAACAAAACGAAAAAAAGTAGCAGGCTATAAACTTGTCATTAAAAAGAATGATAAATATTATTCGCCTATGACGGGTATAGAATATATGTCTAATAAAAAGATAACGCCAGTTGTTACTGCTGAAGATTATAGCAAGTATAAACATAATAGAGCTTCTTCTGAGTTCCTTGCGGAGTTTTCATGGCTTTTGAAAGGTAAAATATTAGAATCGTTATTTAGTAAAACAATGAAAGGCAAAACAGCAATTTTTAAAACTAAAACAGATTTACATTTAAGATATCCAGAAATAGACGAAAACTTAACAATCGTTAAGATGACTTTAAGTAATAATATATGCGAAGGATATTACAGAGCTGGATGGCATGGCACGAGTGTAAAAGTTTTTATGGGAGAATTTATAGAATCAATCGAAGAAATTAATTAACCCATTTACGGTTAAAAATAATCATATTTGAGTAGTCTAACTACGCATATTTAAATAAATATAAACTATTAACACTGTAAATCACACAGCAGAATAAACTGTAAATTAAACGTTCTTATACATACATCAAAACGGGTAAAGAATAAAGTAGTATATTTGCATTGAGTTTAAGTTAAATAAAATGCAGAATACAAAAGATATTACAATGGTAGCTATGTTTGTTGAGAAAATTCTTCAAACTTCGCATTTGCATTTTGTTGACTTTAAACTCACTCAACAACATAGCTGCTTATTGTCTAAATCAGCATTGGGTGATTATATCGACTCTAAAACAAAAAAGACATTAAAGAGAATCAAAAGCCAGGTAAGCGCAAAATCTATGCAATGTGTAAGAATTTCACAACATAGTCAGTCATGTAATAAAATAGCATAATACCTGCCGTCACTGTATACGGATGCTTTTAATCTCTGTAATTAGATACTCTATTTAATTAAAATCAATCATCTATTAAATGACTGTATAGAAATTCCTTTGCAATAAATTGAAGTATTAATTATATAAAACTAATGTGATGTATAAAAAACCACCAATAGGAGTTTTAAATAAACATTGTTACAATATCTATTTAAAAGATGATATTAACTTAAATGGAGGCATGTCCTTAACAGTTATTCATTATGATAGATTTATGGATTTAAAAGGAGCTATTGAGAGATATTTAGAGTCTAATTTACATATAGACATTGAATGGATTAACGAATATAATGAAACGTTAACTAAATTAGGAGTTAAAGAAAATAAATTTAAATTATAATCAAAAACGGTACGCAAAAATAATAAAACCTAAAACCAATTTAAGGACTATTTAAGACAGTTTTATACTCTATGTATAGTAACACACCATTGCGGGGGAGATAATGTCTTAGAAGTACCAGAAAAAGCATTTTAACAGTATTTAAATAATTATATTATGAAGATAATAAACAATCACGAGTATAGTAAAAAGTCTTTTGGGAATTACAAAAGAAGAGTAAAGATTGAAATTATAGACACTGAAGATAAAGAATATAGTTTTGATGTATACACTACACGAACCTATTTAGAAAAGATAAGATCTGACTTAATGACAATTGCTACTGATAAGGTAAAGATTATAAATATAATTCACTCAGCAACTAGAGATGAAGACGATTTAGCGACTGAGATGATTAATGAATGGTTAAATGAATAAATAACATAATTACGGAAATATAAACTAAAACATATTAATTATGAACTACACTAAAGAAATAAACAATTTGGTAAACTGCCGTATATTAGGAGATAATTTAAACATTGAATTATTGAATATTGATAAGCAGGTGCATGAATTAAGAGTATTAAGAGCTGCTAAGATACTTAAGATAGCTATATCTATATTTATTATTGGTATAGGTATGTTGAGTGTTATATATTAGCCGTAAATGTGGAATATTAATTAAAAGGATAAAATTATGATGACATTAGGCGAACCAGAATCATATTATAATGAACCACCTAAATGGTTTAATTTTGTTATGATCATATTAGCAATAATAGTAATATGTATTTTTACGTATTTATTTATAAATTATTAAATAATAAACATTTACGGACATGAAAGAATTTAAAACAATACAAGAGAGAAACAAATACTTTGATAATATCCTGGACTTATACAAATCTGGAGAATTAGACAAAGCTACGAAAGCTATTCAGAAGCTAAAGCAAAAACAGGAGAGGGATTTTTTATACTATGTGTATAATGTTCTTGTGAGTCCTGCAACGTTTAGTTTGATCTTAGATGCTATTTATTAAATATAATCAATGATGAACCAAAATAATTTACATTTGAGGAAGAAAATACAAATCATAGTAGAGAGATACATCAATCTACTTCCTGAAGGAGAGAAGGTGAAATATCACACATTTGTGGGAATATTAAAAAAGCATTTCACAGGAAACAACCCATTAATAAAGCAAGACATTGATTTTCTGAAAGATAATTATGATCTTATTTGGAAAAGACAGAATAATTCAGTAACTTTGACGAGAATTGTATAATTAACTTAAAATTAAAGAATCATGAAAGTACAAAAAGGATATACATTAAGTCAGTTTGTTGATTATATGAAATCATTAACAACAAAAGAATTTTGCATATTATCAGGTGCAGAAATACCAACAGTAACCGAAGGCGTTACAGGAATTTTCAGAATTGATGCCGTTCAGTTTCGAATTGTAAAAGATTACAATCAATTTCTAAAACAACCTTTAAAGAAAGAAATGTTTGTTAATGAGATTAAAAAGCCAGATGAAAGTTTAATGGGTGCTTTCTCAACGCATGAAGAAAATGAAGATTATGAAAGCGCATATAAAGCATGGCAAGAAGCTGAAAAGAAAGTGATATTTAAAGACTTCTTAATTAAAACAAGTAAAGAAGGGGATTTGATATTAAACTGGGATCAAAAGTATGAAGTAATGATAAGGCAGTACGGAGTTTATATAAATGAAGGAAACGACTGTTTTAAATGTTTAGACTCTTTAGCTGAACTATTCCGATTAACCGGAGGAGAACTTGAAACTAAAAATATTGAGATATGAAACTCAACAACAAATTAGAATGGACACTTATCTTCTTATCGAGGATATTAGTAATAGTATTTATGTTGTATAAGGCTTATGTGTTTATTTAACCACAAATATGAATTATAATACATATTTTACGGAATACACAGCCCTTCTGAGACACTTTCTCAGTAATTAGGTATAAAACCATACATAAACAATAAAAACGTCTTAAAAGGCGTAAAATAAAAGTGAATACAAAAATATTAAAATATGCTAAGAATAGACGAATATCAAGCTTTACAAAACACATTGCGGAATAAAATCGTATATTTGTCGATTCAAACCAATATTATTAAGTCATGAAAAAAATGATTTTAACGATTCTATTATTAACATCGTTACAGGTATTAGCTCCTGAACTATCTCTAAGAGAGAAAGAGGGGAAAGAGTTAAATAAGCAAAATGAAAGAGAGTACGATGAATTAGTGAACGCTGAATTTAACGAAGATAACTTAAGAAGACTCTTAGAGTTATTAGAGGTAGATCATATTGATATAGTGATGAACCAGGCAAGGTTGGAAAGTGCATGGTTTACGTCAAGAGTGTTTAGAGAAGGAAATAACATTTTCGGAATGCATTATCCAAGAGTAAGAGACAGTTATGCTTATGAGTATATGATAGCTGATGGAGGAAGAAGAGTAGCAAAGTATCGTAGTTGGATAGCGAGTGTTCTGGATTACTTATTATTAGTTGATTATTATAAAGAATTAGGTTATTCCACAAATGAATATTATACATTTCTGGAAGACATAAACTATTGTGAGAAAGGATCTATATATATTGATATATTACAAAGGATGACGTGATTTACGTCCCCTCGACGGGGCATTATTGTTAACACTTTTGCGTGTATGCTTTGTAAATCGGAAACATGCAATGTTTGAAAGATTTATATAGCATCATTCGGATTTATTACCGTATACATCGAGTTAACCGCTTTAAGCATTTAGCATTACTGAACTAACAATGAAATACTAATTTTAAAATTTATAACATGAATAACTGGAAAGAAATATTAGAAAGTCGTTTAAAAACTTGTAATGAATTAATTGATGATGCTATTGATTTTGATGCTCTTTCTGAAATTGAATATTTCGATAAAATTGAAAAGTTTTTAAATTTAGAATCTGCTTTATTACAATCTTTATTGAATAATTTAGAAATTTTAAAACCGAATGAATCCAAAACTGTTAACCGCAATGAGAATGCGGAAAAGTTTTGTGCTTATTGTGGTAAACGAAAGAAACTTAAAGGTGATGGAACTATAGAAAAGTTATGTGAATGCTAACGCACACAAAACGCCGCATTCGTGCGCTAAATGCGCCAAGGCGAGGAAGGGGAGCGTTAGCTCGGTTTTCACTTAGCATAATTCGATTGAAACATTACGTATACAAGTTAGTTAAAAATTGTGGAGCATCGAGTTAATATAAACTTTATAAATAAAAGGTAAAATTATGAAAACTTATATTATGTACTTTATTTCAACAGTGTTATGGTTGTTTGCGTTATCACTACCTAACAATTTAATAATTCTAAAGTGTATTATTGGGATACCGTTTGGTTTACTATTTGGTTATTTACTTATACCTACTATGATTAAATTGTATAAATGGATGAATAATAATTTTACATCGAATTAAAGCTGAAATGTTAAAAATAATAGCAGACACGTTTGAAACGAAACGAAGTGTAGTTTCGTGGATGCGTGTCGCTCGATGCGACATTATTTTTAACGGTAAGCTTAAACATTGAAAATAATACGGAATATTAACATAAAAACTAAATAAAATGAAATTTAACTTAATTGGAACAAAGGAAATTTTGGATTTTGAGAAAGAACTTAATTTAGAATTAGTAGTTAATGAGCGGCCAAAAAGCTATAACCTACCAATATACTGGGTAAGTTTTGAATATGCTGAACTTATGGAACATGGTACGCTTTGTAGTGCTTTCGGGAATGGAAATACGATAGATGAAGCTATACAAGACTACTGTAAAGAAATAGAAACTAAGCGAATGGCATTGCACGCATATAGTGACGAAAGGAGAGAAGTTGTTTGTCCAAAATTGACACATACAAAATTACTTGGAAGATAGTATTATTTTTTGTGTTTGAAGCATTGTTATGTGCCGTTAATATTACAATTATGTTTAAAATAGGAAATAAAGTAGTTTGCATTGATGATATTGGTGCGGAGAATTTGGTTGAAAATGATATATATACAGTAAAAGCATGTTGGGAAGATGGGCGTGGAGGAGCTTTATTATTAAATGAAGCTGAACCAAATTTTGGACACGTAGCATTTTACCCTAATAGATTTAGACTTGTAGAAGATAATTGGGTAGAAGAAGTGTTAGAAAATATAAACGTGTGTAAGGATGTGCCCGTTTCTTCTTAATGGCACATTAACAGTTTTGGATGTATGCGGAGTAAATTCGCAAACGAATGTTTGAGAGAATTTACTTGCATCATTCGGATTTATTACGCATGACACGATAGTTACACATTGTGTACCGTCGAGTAAGAAGAAATTAACAATGAAAAACATATAAAATTATGGACAATGTAGAAATATTAGTTACAAATAGCCACGCATTTACTGTTTGTATATGCGGTGAAAACTTAACTCTTAATAAACCTATATTTGGACAGACATACTATGAAGGTAAATGTAGTAAATGCAAATCTGAATATAAATTTAAAGACTCTAAGTTGTGTAAACTTAAATAATTTTATACAATCGAACGCCAAACTGTTACACATAATGAGTGTAACAGGAGCGTTTCAGCGGGTTACACGTCCCCTCGACGGGGCATTATGTGTAACATTTGGGAAATATGGGACGGAATTTGAGGGTTCTGAAATCATTGTTAAAACAAAGAAATAGAATTTAATATTAATACTTAAATAATAAAATTATGCCAAAATTAACATATCGTTTTGAAAAGTTAGAAAAAACTATAAATGTAGGAGACAATTTCATTTATCCTATTTACGGGCAAAAAGTAAATGAATTTAATGAATGGTTAAGAGTATGTAAAACTGACAATAGATACGGTGAAATTGTTATCGAATTAGAAAGATTATAATTTTATGAACCATTAGCACGACTCTCAAATTCTGTCCTATGATTTCTTAGTTAGGCATCTGTCGCATTCGGAGATGATCTATCAGAGACTTAGGAAAGTGCGAAGGATTATTTCCCAAATGTTAAGACCTCATTGCATTTGGCATTTTGTGTGGTTGGCGAGGAAGGGCAGCGTTAGCTGCGAAGTTGAGGCGGGTGCGATGAGGTCTTAACAGATCAGAAAATATGGGACGGTAAAATATAGGATTTTAGTGTAAATTTAAATTAGATATTATGAAGATTATTTTAACAATTATTCTTATTTGGAGCTTAATAAGCTTAATAAGAAAGGCAAAAAAAGAACGAATGTTCAGTGTTGATTTTCTATTATTTATAATTCTATGTATAATAGGATTAATTATCTCTTTTGCGGGTGGGTAAATCCTGTATTTTAATGTGCTATGATTTTTTAGTTATGAGTAGTTATATTTGGAATATAAACTTGCAGATACTGGAGAACGTCTCCTGCGGGACGGCATATTTTCTCTGGTGTTATGCGTAAAAATATTAGGAATGGAAAAAATAGAATTAGGTAAGATTGTATTCGGATTAATCTGTTTACTTGTATGTTACTTTGTGTTTAAGAGCTTTGACGAGGAGGGGTGAGCGATAGCGAACTAGGATGCGGGTATTATTACGCATAACTACTCAGAAAGATATGGGAAGGAAAATTATAACAATTACTAACAATTAAATATTAAGATTATGGAAGATTTGATTTTAAAATATGAAGATACTATTAAGAAATTACTCAAATCTAAAGAGATAGTAGAACATATGGAAACCCCTAAGTGGATAATAGAAGCTAAAATAGCAACTTATAGGGAAGTAATTTCTGACTTAAAAGAGATGTTATGATTTTATTACCTATGATCTTTTAGTTAGATATTGTATCTTAGGTTTAGTACTTGGTTTCAGATACAGTGCTACGCCTCTGAGCGAGGGTATATCTTTCGGACTGTTAGATTCAATGTCTTTGGTTTGTGGGTTGTGTACGATGGGTTTTTGTGCGGACGGGATAGCGGATATTGAATCTAACGGTTTGGCTATGTTGCGTTGCCAACGCTAAACCACGAACAAAGAACAAATTATTAAAATTTAGTATAAACTTAAAAAAGACCACAGAGGCAATGCAATATGAGCCGTTGTTATGTGGCGTTATTATTATGAAAATTAAATTAACAAAACTTACAGAATTAGAAGATGCTTTGCACCCAAATAATATTGAAGAGGGTTACGAAACTATACGAGAGGTAGAAGAAAAGTATTTTGAAGAACCACAGCTTGGTAGAAGATTTAATGTAGGTACATTTAGCACAAGTGGAGTACAAGAGATAATTGATGAAAATACTTTTCGGACTTATAGTAGCATATACCGATGGGAGCGTGTGGACTAATGCCACATAACGCCTTAAAGCGTAAGTGCTGTTATAGCGGTTTTCGGCACGAAAAGTAAAGCTATAATACACTTAAAATGCTATAATGGCACTTGACGCATAGTTACAAACCGTGCAACTTGCACAAAGATTATTAGAATGTTGAACTTAAATAAAAATTATTATGAGTAAAAAATTAGTTATAGAAATATTGTCTGATTTAGTACATCAGCAAGCTTCAGCAATCGCAGGAGGTATAGTCGGAGGAAAAGAAAATGAAAAATTTGCTCAAGAAGATTTGGAAAAATATAGTAAAGCGTTAAAGTGGGCAAGGAAAAATATAAAATAATTTTTATGCATTTTAGCTTTAAGGCGTTACAAAACCATAGGCAAACAGTGGAAACGGTGAGCGAAGCGAATAAGTTTCGTTTGCCGTGCCTCGATGGCATGGTTTTGTAATGTAGCGGCAAGTAGTGGATGGAAATTTTAGAACATTTTATATATTAACATTTAAAAACAATTAGAATTATGAAGCATGCAAGAGAAGATTACAACCGTATTCAAGACCCTGCCAATAAGATTGGTAAAGACGAACCTGTTTTTTTAGTAAGAGCGAACGATAAATTAATGATTCCAACCATGAATGCATGGATAGCCTTTGCTATGAAAAATGGAGTTGATGAAAAAATGGTTCGACTTGTAAGAGAATTTAAGGAAGAAGTTTACGAATGGCAGAAAACTAAAGGTTGTAAGACTCCTGATTTATAGGAGTTCTGAAATTACTTTCCTCTGACTTGACAGTTAGATACTGTACTTTAGGTTTAGAATTAAACTTTCAAGTCATTGGTAGGTAAAGAGCGAGAGGTCTACTTGCCGCTACATTAGATACCATACGGTGTCTTTTTGTGGGCTGTGCGCAGCGAGCCTTTTTGAGCGAATGCCGTGAGAGTATGGTATCTAACGAGTCAGAGTGTATGTGTAGCGAAAATATAGTGCGCAGCACGAGGTTTTTGCTAACATCATTTGATTGTTTCGTTACACATGACACTTAGTTACAAATCGTTTCGTATCGAAACTTACAGAACTTAATTAAAACTTAAATAAATTATTATGGAAGAGATTAAATTTATTTGTGATTATTTTGAGTACAGAGATTCTCAAAAGTTTATGGATTGGATAAACCATCAATATCTTTTAGGGTGGGAATATGTAGAAACTTTACATAAGGAAATGAAAGATGAAGAATCTGTAGATTCTTATTACTTCATATCCTGCTTATTTAAGCGTAAATAATTTATATCAAATGAACTCTGACTCGTTACAAAATCATAGCAGACAAAGGAATGAGCGCAGCGAGTGGTTGTCTGAGTGTCGTTCGATACGACATGATTTTGTAACGTTCAAACGTATAAGTTTAGAAACCGAATTACGGAGTAATTTTAAGGTTTATAATCTTATCACATGGTTTTTGAATTTATACGTAGTTAGAAATTGTTGCGCTGAGAGGCGTAGAAAATATATTAGAATTATTAAACATATTAAAAATGGATAGATTATTACAGTTTTGGAAAAATGACCTTTATCATGAAATGATGGAGTATGTTAGATTATCTAAAGAAACAAAAGATAATATTGAACTAAAACAGAATTATATAGGTCATGCTGAAGCAATTCAAAAGTTGTTAAAAAGTGAAGGTCATGATTATGACTTACATTTTTAATATAAAAACCATTTGAGTTTGAACGTTAGGAAATAATTAAATGGACTGAGAGCAGCTTGCTGCGAAAGGACATGAGCGCTCGAAGCGCAATTATTTCCTAACGTTCGAGTTGTATGGCGTGAGCGAACGCAGTGAGTGTAAAGCCATTCGAATTTGCGCTTGCGCTATACAACATGTTAGCAATTGCATCGCAAGCGAGTACTAAATTAAATAGAATTATTGAATTAAAATAAAAATTTTGATATATGAAAGCCAGACAAAGTACTAAGGCTAAAAAATTATTTAGCGACAG
>Ga0070729_10002625_pt1 | contig 22743 bp, 22 predicted proteins | sample tdDd472_FD_66725 | JGI IMG/M metagenome (GOLD analysis project Ga0070729, IMG submission 66725) | Marine sediment microbial communities from the Atlantic coast under amendment with organic carbon and nitrate - tdDd47.2 | ecosystem: Environmental > Aquatic > Marine > Coastal > Sediment | place... | reverse complement strand
GTGTCGTTGGTCAGGCGGCCATTGCGAGCCAGGTAGGTGTCGCCGGAGTAGGAGATGCCGAAATCGATCTCACCGGAGTTGACGCGGCGAGCGTTTTCAACCGAGCCAGCCGAAGCCATGTTGGAAACTTCGACGTTATCCAGCATCTTTGAAAGGCGCGACGCAATACCATTGGAGAAGTACTGGAAGGTTCCCCCTTCAGGGCCGCCGCCAAAACCGAGACGGGTTTTTTCTGCGAGAGCCGTGCTGGGCAGGGCAAATGCTGCGACCAGCGCCAGGGCGCTGACCAGTGACAGTAAACGTTTTGCAGTTTTCATGTTGAGTTGCCTCCTCTGTGTTGGGGTTTGTGAAAAAAGGCCTGATGCCTTCAGTTAGATACGTGGTAGCAACAGTTCACTAACGCAAGTAAGATGCCAGCAATAAAAAACTGTTTGTAATCCCTACATTCAAGCACAAAAAAGAATATTTGCAAGGTGTTGACAAACGATTCATGGTTTATATAAACCTGCATGACGAGGCGAAAAAATACCCATTGTGGCGAAAATCAGCCACGCTGTTCAGGTGGATTAAAAGCCGTCCAAACGATAGTCGTTATTGGTGGGCTGATTGGCGGCTATAATTTGGGTTGAAACCTTCCTCCTATACTTTATAGTGTGTGCCATGAACGGGACTGATGTTTCGCTCGGACGGGCTCGTGGCGACCGGCAGCAAAGCTGATGGTGAATTCCCGAAATTTATAGGCCTGTGATCCTGCAGGGAAATGCAAAGATATGAAAATGATCAAACGGGTTTACGCCCCTGCCAAAATAAATCTTTGTTTGCATGTGCTCGGTCGGCGTGAGGATGGTTACCACGACCTGGCTACGTTGATGCAAAAGATAAATTTGCAGGATCTCCTTGAAGTTACCATATCCGCTGGCTCAGATATAACGGTGTGTTGTCCGCAAATCAATCTTCCGCCGGAGATCGAAAATCTTGCGGCACGTGCGGCCAGGTTGTTTTTGCAGCATGTGGGCAAGACGTGCCATGTTGCGATTACCATAGAAAAGAAAATTCCGGAAGCCGCTGGGCTGGGTGGCGGCTCGTCAGATGCCGCGGCGGTTCTATTGGCTCTGAACGATCTTATGGACAGTGGCCTTTCCCGAAGTGAAATGATGATGTTGGGCCGGCAACTTGGCGCCGATGTCCCCTTTTTCCTCTACAAACAGACCGCCTGGGCAACGGGGGTCGGTGACCGGTTTGAAGCCTGGCCCGGATTGCCGCCAATATGGCTGGTTCTGGTTAACCCGCGGATTGCCGTTTCGACTGCGTGGGCCTTTCAAAATTTGGGGTTGACACACCACAGGTCAATCGCTAAACTTCCGAGGTTTCCCCAGGGAACAAGTGCTTTAGTGCGTCTGCTGCATAACGATCTTGAAGTAGTCACCTGCCAACACCACCCTGTGATCGCGGCTATCAAGGAACGTCTGATTGCCAGCGGGGCCGCAGGAGCTCTCATGTCCGGGAGCGGCCCTACCGTATTCGGCATATTTGCAGAACGTGGCTGCGCCGAACGGGCGGCGGAAGCCATCTCCGGGGACACTCAATGGTGGGTTAATGTTGTCAGCCCACTATGAATCTGTAACGAGTTGAATTAAAGGGGCGTCGCCAAGCGGTAAGGCAACGGGTTTTGATCCCGTCATGCGCAGGTTCGATCCCTGCCGCCCCTGCCATATAAGATCATTGCCGACAAGCCTAATGTGCCGTCGTCAAGTTTTAATATGAGAACCAGGACAGGCCAGTCTATGGCCTGGTGACTCCAGCAACAGGTGGTAACGTGCAAGAATTGAAGATTTTTACCGGGAACGCAAACCCCGCAATGGCTCAGGAAATCTGTGATCACCTGTCTGTCCCTCTGGCCAAGGCCAGCGTCAAGAGCTTCTCTGACGGCGAAATTATGGTTGAGATCAACGAGAATGTCCGCGGACGCGACGTTTTCGTGGTCCAGCCGACCTGCCAGCCTGCCAACCAGAACCTGATGGAACTTCTGGTTATGATTGATGCCCTGAAGCGTGCGTCGGCTGCGCGGATTACCGCAGTTATCCCGTATTTCGGTTATGCCCGGCAGGATCGCAAGGTTGCGCCGCGAACCCCGATTACCAGCAAGCTTGTCGCCGACCTGATTACGACGGCCGGAGCTCAACGTGTACTCTGTGTTGACCTGCACGCCGGACAGATCCAGGGGTTTTTCAATATTCCTGTGGATCATCTGTACGCTGCCCCGGTGGTCCTTGATGACATCAAGTCCCGTTTTTCCGGTGAAGTGGTTGTCGTCTCTCCGGATGCCGGTGGAACAGAGCGTGCACGGGCTTTCGCCAAGCGCCTGAATGCCGGGCTGGCAATTATCGACAAGCGGCGCAGTGCGGCAAATGTCTCCGAAGTCATGCATATCATCGGTGATGTTGACGGCAAGACCTGTATCATTGTCGATGACATGATCGATACGGCCGGGACCCTGTGCCAGGCCGCTGCGGCACTCAAGGCCCACGGGGCCGGCGATGTCCATGCCACGGCAACGCATGCAGTTCTCTCTGGCCCGGCGCTGGAGCGTATTAATGAAAGTGCACTCAAAGAAGTCCTGATCAGCAACACGATCCCTGCAGAGGCGAAAGTCAATGAATGCCCGCGCCTGCGGATTATTTCCGTGGCAAAGCTGTTGGCGGAAGCTATCAATCGGATCCATGGCGATGAATCGGTCAGCTCGCTTTTCGTTTGAGCGAGCGGACACTAAGACAATAAACTCAAGAAGCTTTAAGGATGGAGGAACAGATAAATGGCGAAATCAGTACTGAACGTTGAACCGCGGGTTCGCACGGGTAAAGGCGGCTCTCGCAAAGTCCGTGCTGACGGTCTGGTGCCGGCCGTGGTTTATGGCAAGGGGATTGAAACACTCAATCTTCGTGTTAACCCGAAAGCTTTGCAGCAGGCAACAGCCACCGAAGCAGGGTGGAACACCCTGATCACTCTGAAGGGCGATGGACCGTTTGACGGCAAGGTCGTGGTCCTCAAGGATATGCAGATAGATGCTATCCGTCGCGAGCCCAAGCATGTCGACTTCTATGCTCTTGACCTGAAAAAGAAAATTGCGTTCATGGTCCCGGTAAGCCCTCAGGGCAAAGCCAAAGGGGAAATAGAGGGTGGCACCTTGCAGCTGGTTCGTCATGAACTTGAAGTCTTTTGCCTGCCTACCAATATCCCGACGTCGATTGAGATCAATGTCGAAGAACTGGAAGTCGGTGATGCTATTCATATTGACGAGGTGACATTTCCGGAAGATGTTGAGTCTAATCATGATGTCAACTTCACGGTTCTGACGGTCGTCGGTCGTATGGCTGAAGAAGTCGAAGAGACGGAAGAAGAAGAGCTCCTTGAGGGTGAGGTCGCTGAAGGTGAAGTTGCCGAAGAGGGATCTGAGGAAGCTGAAGAGTCATAAGGTAGAGGTTTCTTTTGAAACTGATCGTTGGGTTGGGCAATCCGGGCCCTGAATATGCCGCAACGCGCCACAATATAGGCTTTATGGTCACCGCTACCCTTGCCGAGCGAAACGGGATCGCACTGAAGCGTAAAGGTCACCAGGGTATCTATGGTGTAGGGCGGGTGACCGGCACAGAGGCAACGATACTGTTGCCGCAGACATATATGAATCGCAGCGGCACAAGCGTTGCTTCTGCCTTCCAATCCCTCGGTGTTGAGCCGGGGGATTTGGTTGTGGCTCACGACGAAATTGACCTGGATTTCGGTTCGTTGCGAGTCAAAATCGGTGGTGGCCATGGTGGTCACAACGGGCTGCGCAGTATCGCCGGGTCTCTTGGTGAGACAGAGTACAATCGTCTACGCCTGGGGGTTGGAAGGCCTCCCGCCGGTGGTGACGTCTCAAGATATGTTTTGAGCTGCTTCAACGCGGCAGAACGTGCGCAATTGCACGAATACGTAGAGAAGGCTGCTGATGCTCTTGAAGCACTTGTGCAAAAAGGGCCACAGGAAGCCATGAACCTTTTTAACAATCGTGATTTGTTGACTTAAGTAAACACGCAAGAAAGATCAAAGGGAGAAAGACATGCAAGCTATAGCACCAATCCTGGGCATTATCGGTTTCATAATTGCCATTGTCCTGTACCAAAAGGTCAAGAGCCAGCCGGTTGGCAACGATGTCATGAAAGACATCTCCGAACAGATTCATGACGGCGCCATGGCGTTCCTCGGTCGTGAATACAGGGTCCTGGCAATTTTTATCGCCCTGGTCTTTTTGATCATCACGGTCGGCATGAATTATCAGACCGCCTTTGCTTTCCTTGGCGGTGCTCTCTGTTCCATGACCTGCGGTTTTATCGGTATGAAGGCTGCGACCCGGGCCAATGTCCGGACCTCCGAGGCTGCCCGTGTATCAGGACAGGCTGAGGCGCTGATGGTCTCTTTCAACGGCGGCGCGGTCATGGGCCTTGCGGTTGCTTCCCTGGGCCTGGTCGGTGTCGGTATCGCCTACATGGCATATGGTGGCGACATCACAACCGTCAAGTATATCAACGGCTTTGCCATGGGTGCCTCGTCGATTGCCCTGTTTGCCCGTGTCGGTGGCGGCATCTATACCAAGGCTGCTGACGTCGGCGCTGACCTGGTCGGCAAGGTTGAAGCAGGTATCCCCGAAGACGATCCGCGAAACCCTGGGGTTATTGCTGACAATGTTGGCGATTGTGTCGGGGATACGGCCGGTATGGGTGCTGACATTTTCGAATCCTATGTCGGTTCGATTATCGCGACGATCGCAATTGCCGCTGCCGCCAGTCCGGAACTGCTGGCCAAGCTTGGCACTGGCGCAGGCGTTCAGGCTGCGGCCATGTACCTGCCGATCGCCCTGGCCGTAACTGGCCTGCTCTTCTCCTTTGTTGGCATTTGGTCGATGAAGAAGCTCTGCAACCAGGACCCTGCCAAGGCCCTTCACTATACGACTTTCGTCGCCGCGGGCGGTTTCCTGGTCGTTTCAATCTTGGTAATCTGGGGGATGGGCCTCAAGTTTGGCGTCTTCCTTGCCGTTCTGGTTGGCTGTCTGGCCGGTGTCGCCATCGGGCAGATCACGGAATACTACACCGCGGCCACTCCAGTCTCACGCATCGCTGAGGCGAGCAAGACCGGTCCGGCAACCAATATCATTACCGGCCTCGCTGTCGGTCTGGAAAGCACTGCTGGTCCGATCCTGGTCATCTGTGTCGCTATCGCTGTCGCCAACACTTTTGCTGGTTTGTATGGCATCGGTATCGCTGCGGTCGGTATGCTGGCTACTGTCGGTGTGACCATGACCGTTGATGCCTATGGCCCGATTGCTGACAATGCCGGAGGCATTTCAGAGATGGCAGGCCTTGGCCCAGATGTCCGCAAAATTACCGACGGTCTCGACGCGATCGGCAACACCACTGCCGCTATCGGTAAAGGCTTTGCTATCGGTTCTGCTGCCCTGACTGCTCTGGCGCTCTTCTCGGCCTACGCAACGACGGTCAAGCTTGAAGTTATCAATCTGATTGATCCGAAGGTCGTTATCGGCCTGCTGATCGGTGGTGCTCTGCCGTTCTTTATCGGTGCCCTGACCATGACCAGCGTTGGTCGTGCAGCAGCCCAGATGGTTGAGGAAATCCGCCGCCAGTTCCGTGAGATCCCCGGCTTACTTGAAGGTAAGGAAGGCGTTAAACCGGATTCGGCCAAGTGTGTCGATATCTCTGCCCGGGCTGCTCTGCGCGAAATGATCCTGCCAGGTGTGGTTGCTGTTGTCGCGCCGGTTCTGATCGGCTTCATCCTCGGCAAGGAATCTCTCGGCGGCATGCTAGCCGGTGCGACACTGGCCGGTGTTCTGCTCGCCCTGATGATGTCCAACGGCGGTGGTGCATGGGATAACGCCAAGAAATTCATCGAACAAGGTAAGCTTGCTGGAGAAGAGAAGGGCGGCGATGCCCATAACGCTGCAGTTATCGGCGACACGGTCGGCGACCCCTTCAAAGATACTTCCGGTCCGGCCATGAATATTCTCATCAAGCTGATGAGTGTCGTGTCTCTGGTCATTGCACCACTGCTGATTTGAGTCGTACATAAATAGGTAGACATGACAATAGCCGGGGCAATGCCCCGGCTATTGTTTTTATCATTTGCATCGATCAAAATCGTAATCCTAAATCCGTAACCGGCGACCTGTCTGTTCAGGCTGGAGGCAGGAATTCAGTAGCCAGTATTCAGAATCCAGTAGCTCACCTGCTACTGGATTCTGAATACTGAATTCTTGATGCCGGTTTTAAGAGTTTTCCGTTGCCTCACGCTTAAGTGTGTGGTAGAAAACAAAGTTCTTTCGACGGAAGCATATTGGGTGCTTCCGCTCCTTGCTCCGCCTGGCGGGGCTAATAACTCAAGAGGAGGTTTTTATGCGAACCTACGAATCAATCTTCATCGTCCATCCGGAAGTTGTCGGGGACGACCAGACCGCGATCATCGACAAATACAAGACCATTTTGTCGGATCAGGGTGCGGAAGTCCTTAAGGTGGAAAACTGGGGTGTCCGGACCCTGGCTTACCAGGTCAAAAAGCAGTCTAAGGGCTGTTATGTCCTGTTCATCTTCGATGCTGAACCGACGGTTATTGCCGAGTTCGAACGCCGCATGCGTATCGATGAGATGGTGATCAAGTTCCAGACGGTTGTGCTGGAGAATGGTTACCAAGCTCCTGCTGTTGCCGAGCCAGAAGCTGAATCGGCTGACGAAGCTGATGCGGACGAGGCTGCTGAAGCAGCTCAAGAGAAGGCTGTTAAGACCGAAGCGCCGGCTGAAGCAGCTCAAGAGAAGGCTGTTAAGACCGAGGCGCCGGCTGAAGCCGAGACTGATGACGCAGAGACTACTGAAAAAGCCTGAGTCTCGAATTAATTGACGACGATGAAGAAGGAGAAATAATCATGGCATATGGTGGTGGAAATCGTACCAGTGGTGGGCCCCGTCGGCGTTATGGCCGTCGCAAGGTCTGCCGTTTCTGTGCTGACAAGAAGGCGACGATCGATTACAAGGATATTCGTTCCCTGCGTTATTTTATTTCCGAACGGGGCAAGATCACCCCGCGCCGGATTTCCGGTACCTGTGCGGACCATCAACGCAAGCTGACCGAAGCAATCAAGCGCGCCCGAAATATCGCGCTGCTGCCTTTTACTGCAAGCCACTCTCTCGAGAGAGGTTAAGTACAACAGCCAGAAGATGACTATGCAGCGGGGACTATACATAGTACTCGGTGCGTTGGCCGGGTATGCGTTATTCGGTACATACGCAGCGTTCGGTTTTGCTGCAGTAATCGTCAACTTGTTTACGCCCCTGCCGGCAGCTTTTGTCGGTATGCGACACGGGTCGGCAGCTGGCGGCATGACCGTCGCACTGACCCTGCTTGTCGTCCTGCTGACCGGAGGTACGGCGCAGGGGGCTATGTACCTGGTCCAGTTCGGTATCCCCGGTGCTGTCCTGCCGTGGTTGCTGAATCGCGGCATGGCCTGGGACAAGGCAGTGGTTGTGGTTCTCTGGGCCATGGTTGCCGCAAGCATTGGCGGGCTGCTGATCTTCTCGGTCTCTGCCGGTGAGTCCCCACTCGCCATGACCGGCGGCCTGATCGACAAGGAGATCGCCCAGACCTCGACAGTGATGCAGGAGATGTTCGCCGGGGCCGACCTGCCAGCTGACCAGAGCAAAGAGGTCATGCGGGCTGTCGAAAACATGGCAGTTTTCCTGCAAAAGGCCTATCCTGGTATCGTCATGACCGTTGCCGGCCTGATGATCCTTGGTCTGGTCCTGCTACTGGCACTGATGGCACGCGGCAGGTATACGCTGCCCGGCAAAACTTTCCCGGAATGGAAAGCACCGGAACCGCTGGTCTGGGTTCTGATCCTGTCGGGATTCATCGTGGCTTTTGCAGACGGGCCGCTCGCAGCCTTTGCCCTGAACGTGTTGGTTGTTTTATTGCCGGTTTATTTTCTGCAGGGCCTTGCTGTCATCGACTGTTTTTTTCGCCGCAAAGCTTTTTCACCGGTCATCAGAACGATCGGTTACCTGTTGGTCACACTGGTCAACCCCTTGCCCATGCTGGTTACAGGCCTCGGTGTATTTGACCTGTGGGCAGATTTTCGCAAACCTAGAGGACCTGAATCATAAGGATTTTGGGAGGATAAAGAGATGGATGTCATTCTGACTGAAAATGTCAAAGGCCTTGGGACAATTGGTGAAGTTGTCAAGGTCAAGCCCGGTTACGGCCGTAATTACCTGGTTCCGCAGGGGCTGGCCGTTGTTGCCAGCGACCGCAACCTCAACGAACTTGAGCATCACAAGCGCCAGCTTTCCCGCAAGGCTGAGAAGCTGAGCCAAGAAGCTGCTGACGTTAAGGCCCGCATTGAAGCTGTAACGTGCAATTTTGTGCACAAGGCCAGTGAAGAGGGCAAGCTGTTCGGCTCAGTCACCAGCATGGAAATCGCTGAAGCACTGGCTGCCCAGGGTATTGAAATCGATCGCCGCAAGATTCTTCTTGAGCAACCGATCAAGAACCTCGGTGAGCACGACATTGATATCAGGCTGAACGCGGGTGTCAACGCGACCGTCAAGGTGGTGGTCACCAGTGAAGATGCTCCTGCAGAACCCGCTGCAAAAAAAGCCGAGCCCGCTGCAAAAAAAGCCGAGCCGGCAACCGCCGAAGAAGAGAAGTAAATCCTTTGTTGATTTCAGGGGCCTGATCTCAGGCCCCTGTCTTCCGTCTGGGGGCGAACGTGCCAGATCGCACCGAACATCGCCTGCCGCCCCAGAACCTCGAAGCAGAAATGTCTGTTCTGGGGGGGGTCCTGCTGGAAAACGAAGCCCTGAACCGGGCCCTTGAACACCTGCGTCCACCCGATTTTTATCGAGCGGCCCACAGCAAGATTTTTACAGCCCTGATAACCCTCTCTGATCGTGGTGAACCTGCTGATCTGGTGACCTTGACAGCCGTGCTGAAAGAGCAGGGCACGCTTGAGGAAGTCGGCGGCAGCTCCTATCTCTCCACCCTGGTTGATTTCGTCCCCACTGCGGCCAATATCGGCTACTACTGCAAGCTTGTCAAAGAGAAGGCGATCTCCCGTGAGCTGATCAAGGTTGCCACCGAGATAGCCGGTCGCGGATACGAAGGTGGCGAGGTCGAAGCTTCCCTGGATTGGGCCGAAAGCGAGATTTTCAAGATCGCCAACATGAAGTCCCGCCCGTCGTTTTTCGCCACCAAGGACATCATCAAGGACACCATCAAGACGATTGAGAATCTCTTTAATCGCAAGGAGCAGATTACCGGTGTTCCGACCGGTTTCGTTGACCTGGACAACATGACGTCAGGCTTGCAGGGTGGCGACCTGGTGATCATTGCCGGTCGCCCGTCTATGGGCAAGACCGCATTCTGCCTCAATTTGATGGAATATGCGACAATCCATACCAAAACACCGATCCCTTCCGCAATCTTTTCCCTGGAGATGAGCAAGGAGCAGCTTGTTCAACGGATGCTCTGCTCGGTTGCCAGGATTGATGCCAGCCGGGTGCGTAACGGTAAACTGGCCCAGTCCGAATTCCCTGCTCTGGTTACTGCTGCCGGGGTTATTGCCGAGGCACCGATCTATATTGACGATACCCCCGCTATCACGATCCTTGAACTCAGGGCCAAGGCCCGGCGCCTGAAGCAGGACAAGAAAATCGGCATGATCGTCGTTGACTACCTGCAATTGATGCAGGGATCCAATCCGGAAAGCCGCCAGCAGGAGATCTCGGAGATCTCCCGTTCTCTCAAGGCCCTTGCCAAGGAACTCAAAGTGCCGGTCATTGCACTATCGCAGCTGAATCGTTCATTGGAAAGCCGTACCGACAAGCGACCGATTCTCGCCGACCTGCGCGAATCAGGGGCGATTGAGCAGGACGCCGACGTTATCATGTTCCTGTACCGTGAATCGGTTTACTGTGATGCCTGTAAAAAACGCGACAACAGCTGTGAGAAGGGCCATGAACGGAGTGCCGAGGTGATTGTCGGCAAGCAGCGTAACGGCCCGCTCGGCGTCGAGCAGCTGACCTTCCTCGGCGAGTACACACGCTTCGAAAGCCAGTCCCGGCGGGATGATGATTACGCGGCATAGAGCCGGCCAGGAATGGCCGGCTTTTTTGTTGTGATCAACGGCGGGATTTATCAGCTGATTTCCGCAGGTACTTCACATAACGAAAACCGGGGTAGTCCTGCTCTTCCGCTACCATCCACTCCGCAAGATCAAACTCCGGGAAGTATACGCTGCCCGCAAACGCCCCCTTGATCCATGAAATGTGCAACCTCGAGGCAATCGGCAAGGCTTCTTGATACAGCTCGGCACCGCCGAGGATGAAGACCGGTTGACCGAGTTGGCCGCCTGTCGCCATGCCCTCTGTGAAGCTGTTGCAGACTATCACACCCGGGAGATCGTTCAGAGTGCGACTCAAGACGATATTTTGTCGTTCCGGTAGGGGCTGGCCAATCGATTCATAGGTTTTACGCCCCATAACCACCGTTCCGCCGATGGTCAGACGTTTGAAGAGATGCAGGTCTTCCGGAAGGGCCCATGGGAGCCTGTCGCCCAGGCCAATCACCCGGTCTCTGGTCATTGCAGCAACGATAGCGATTTCTGGGCCTCTCGCTTGTTGAGTCATCTTCGTTCAGTTGCGCTTGGTTGTGATATTGAGAGTCTGGATCTTCTTTCTCAAGGTGTTTCGGTTGATGCCAAGAACCTCGGCGGCCTTGACCTGGTTGCCCCGGGTTTTCCCGAGGACAATGTTGATGAGAGGCCGTTCCATCTGGTGGAGGACCATCTCGTAAAGGTTGTCCATCTCCTGCAGGTCTATCTGCGACAGGGAACTTTGCAGCTTCTGGTTGATCAGCCCTTCCAGTGAAGCGTTGTTCGCACTGCTGCCCTGGCCTGATACCAGGCCCGGAAAATCCGCAGCATTGAGCATTGCATCGGGAGAGAGCAGGGCTGCTCTCTGGATAATGTTCTCCAGTTCACGCACATTCCCCGGCCAGTCGTAGTGGCAGAGCATGTCCATCGCCTCTTTCGTCACTCCATTAGCCGATGTGCCATATTCTTCTGCTGCCTTGGTCAGGAAATAGTCAACCAGTTCCGGAATGTCCTCCTGGCGCTCGCGCAGGGGCGGCAACTCCAGGGGAACAACATTCAACCGGTAATATAGGTCTTCTCGAAACGCCTTACTACGGACTTTTTCCTTCAAATCCTGGTTGGTCGCCGCAACAATCCGGGTATTGACCTGGATGGTTGTGTTGCCGCCGGTCCTGGTGACCTCTTTCTCCTGCAGGACCCTCAGCAGCTTGGCCTGCAGTTCCAGAGGCATGTCGCCGATCTCGTCGAGGAACAAGGTGCCATCCTTGGCCTGTTCAAACTTGCCGATCTTCTTGTCCGTCGCCCCGGTAAAAGCACCCTTTTCATGGCCGAAGAGTTCGCTTTCAAGAAGTTCACTGGGGATAGCTGCGCAATTGAGGGCGATAAACGGCTTGCCCAGCCGCGCACTGTTAAAGTGAATGGCCCTGGCGATCAACTCCTTGCCCGTTCCGCTTTCACCGTAGATCAGAACGGTCACATCTGAAGGGGCAATTTTACCGAGGATCTTGTAGGTCCTCTGCATCGGCTGGCTCTGACCGATGATGGTGCGCTCCAACTGGTAATGATCCTTGATCTCTTGCTTGAGCAGTGATACTTCGGCAGAGACGTCGGCGGCTTTCTGCGCCTTATAGATAATCGCGTCCAGGGCATCCAGGTCGAAGGGTTTGGTCAGGTAGTCGTAGGCCCCGAGCTTCATCGCCTCGACGGCATTTTTCATCGAGCTCTCGGCAGTCATGATGACAACCAGGGCCTGGGGGCATTCTTCCTGGAATTTGCTGAGCAGTTGCAGGCCGGAAAGGCCGGGCATCTTGATATCGAGCACTGCCAGGTCGTAGCTCTGCTTCCTGCTCATCAGCAGGGCTTCCTGTCCGTCACTGGCCAGATCAACCTGGAAACCCTGTTTACTCAGCGATTTGGACAGTACCCAGCGGATGCTTTCCTCGTCATCCGCGACCAGTATCCGTTTGATTGGCATCTTCATGCTCCTTGATGACTTGCCAGCGCTAGCGGCGCAAGGGCAAGGAAATGGTAACGGTTGTCCCTTCACCGGGGGTGCTTTCGATTTTCAGCAGGCCGTTATGATCCTCGATAATTTTCTGTGAAATCGCCAGGCCGAGGCCGCTGCCCTTGCTTTTGGTCGTGAAGTAGGGCGTAAAGATGCGGTCCATCTCCTGCTGGGCTATTCCGCAGCCGGTATCGCTGATAATGATATCCACCATCGGTGACGAACGTCTGCCGGGGCTGGTCATGTGATAATTCGAGGCAATCCTGGTTTCGATCACCACGTCCCCTTCACTTGGTATCGATTCCCTGGCGTTCTTGATCAGGTTGAGTAACAGCCTGGTAAGCAGCCCCTCGTCGCCCTGCACCGGTGGTATGCTAGGATCCAGCTTGAGTTTGAAGAGAATGTTCTGACTGCGTGCCGCTTCACGCTGCAGAAGAACAATATCGTTCATGACCCTGGTCAGATCGACGTCACTAATCTCCGGCTCACGCGGACTGCCGAGGTCCATCAGTTCTTCAATGATGAAGTTGATGCGCTCTGCTTCCTTGATCATGATCTGTGTGTAATCTTGCAGGGTGCTGTCCTTCGTGAGTTCCATCGAAAGTAGTTGGGCGGCACCCTTGATCCCTCCCAGCGGGTTCTTTATTTCGTGGGCCAGGCCGGCGGCCAATGTCCCGAGCATTGATAGGCGGTCAGCCCTTCGCAGGGTTCCTTCAAGGTCCTTGATGCGAGACAGGTCACGGATGATCATCACGGCCCCGTCCTGGTTGCTCCCCTGGGCGAAGATTGGCGCCGTGTAGGCATTGACCGGCAAGGGTGAGGCGTTGCTGCGATGCAGGTAGAGACCTTCGTCGTCAGTGATCGATCGGCCCTCTTCCAGGGCAATTTTGACCAGGTAGAGGAGCGTTTCCTGGTCTCTGAACAGGTCCTGGTAACTTTTGCCAACGACCTGGCGCGATGAGCACTCCATGAGGGCTTCTGCGGCCGGGTTGAATAACGTGATCCTGCCGTCGTTGTCAAAGGCGATCACGGCACGGTCAATATTTTCCAGGATCATGCCGTAGAGATCCGACATTGAATCCCCCACATTGGGTTTCGCACTGGAATCAGACCTGTTATGTGGCATGGGCAAAAAAATCCTCGAGCCGGCGTCTCATCTCATCGACAGTTCTGGTCTGGTTGATCTCGGCGCGGAAGCCGGCGGCATTGTCCATCCCCCGAACATACCAGCAGAGGTGTTTGCGCATTTGCCCGAGAGTTTTCCTGGGTCCGAAAATCTCCAGGCAAAGGTCTAAATGTGTCCTTGCTGTGATGAAACGATCTTCTGTTGCTGGTTCTCTGGCCACTCTCCCGGCAAGCAGGTCGAGGGCTTGGCCGATAATCCATGGATTGCCATATCCGCCCCGCCCGACCATGACCGCATCACAACCGGTTTGTACAAACATGGTTTTAATCCGGTCTGCATCGAACAGGTCACCGCTACCAATGACAGGGATCGTCAAGGCCTCCTTGAGAGCCCTAATCTGTTGCCATTCAGCTTGTCCGCCAAACATCTGTGCCCGGGTTCTCGGGTGCAGGGTGAGGGCGTCAACACCTTCTTCAACGGCAATGCGGCCAATTTCCATGAAGTTGGTCGAGTCACAGTCCCAACCAGAGCGGAACTTGATTGTCAGTGGCTTGTCCGTCGCTTTGCGGACTGCAGAGATGATCCCGGAAACCTTGGCCGGTTCACGCAACAGGGCGCTCCCTGCACCAGAACGAATCACCTTGCGAACCGGGCAACCAAGATTCAGGTCAATCAACTCGGCTCCTTCGGCAACGTATTTCGCCGCTTCCGCCATGCGGACCGGGTCTTCGCCGAATAACTGAACCGCCAGCGGTTGCTCTTCCCGGCGTGATTGCAGCAAGCCACGGGTCGTCTTGCCATTGAAGTACAGGCCATTGGCACTGATCATCTCGGTAAATACCATGGCGGCGCCGTGGCGTTTCATGATCAATCGGTACGGCAGGTCGGAAATACCCGCCATAGGTGCGGAAAATATAGGGTTTTCCAGATTCAGTGTGCCAATTTGCATGGGGCTTGCCCGGCGCTCTCTGCCTAAATTTTGGGCATTCTATCATCTTGACATTGGAATGCAAATGAAAATGCTCGTCTTATGTGAAAACAAATCACCGACAAATCGCATACTGTATACGAAATCGGCTTGACAGTTGCGGGGTGACTTGTTAGAACGTTATTTGGAAATGATAAAGGGTAAAGAATCACAAGGATGTTCCCTTTGTCTGCTCTAATTATTTTCCCGCCGCATTTGCTCTGTCTGTTTGGTGCGGGTCTCGCGCACCACAGTCATGCTGTCGACGGGATGATTTGTCATTGACAGTTGTTTTGTAAACAAGGGACAGTTTCACTCTGGCGGGCGATCTGCCTGCCACCATTTCATTACAAAGGAGAGAGAGTATGTCGACACTGAAAACAGTATTAAGTCAGAAAATTGATGCGCATCGCCCCCGGACCACCAAGTTGATCAAGGAGTGCGGTGATGTAAAACTGGGTGATGTAACTATCGCTCAAGCTATCGGCGGCGCCCGTGGCATCAAGTGCCTGGTCACCGATATCTCCTACCTGGATCCTTTTGAAGGTATTCGCTTCCGTGGCATGACCATCCCCGAGACCTTTGACGTCCTGCCGAAAGTTCCCGGTAGCGACTATCCGTATGTCGAGGGTTTCTGGTACCTGCTGCTGACCGGCGACGTTCCGACCATGGAGCAGACCCTGGAAGTCGTTGAAGACTGGAAAAAGCGTTCCGTGGTTCCCCAGTATGTCTATGACGTCCTCAATGCACTCCCTGATGATGCCCATCCGATGGCCATGTTCTCCAGTGCCGTTCTCGCCATGCAGCGCGACTCGGTTTTCGCCAGCAATTACGCTGCCGGCAAGTTCAACAAGATGACCTGCTGGGAAGACATGTACGAAGATTCCAACAACATGATGGCAAAGCTCGGCCCTATCGGTGCTTTCATCTACCGTAAGAAGTACAAGAACAACGAGCAGATCGCTTCCGACCCGAACCTCGACATGGGCGGCAACTTTGCTCACATGATGGGCATGGACGCTCCTTATGACGACGTCGCCCGTATGTACTTCATCCTCCACTCTGACCATGAGTCCGGCAACGTTTCTGCCCACACGACTCACCTGGTTGCTTCGGCTCTGTCCGATGCATACTACGCGTACAGTGCTGGCCTGAACGGTCTGGCCGGTCCTCTGCACGGTCTCGCCAACGAAGAAGTTCTCCGTTGGACCCAGAATTTCATGGAGCAGCTCGGCGGCGAAGTCCCGACCGAAGAAGGCCTCAAGGAAGCTCTCTGGGCGACTCTCAACAGCGGTCAGGTTATCCCGGGTTACGGCCATGCCGTTCTGCGTAAGACTGACCCCCGCTACACCTCGCAGCGTGAGTTCTGCATGAAGACCGAAGGTCTGAAAGACTACCCGCTGTTCCAGCTGGTACGCATGATCTTTGAAGTTGCTCCTGGCGTACTCACCGAGCATGGCAAAGCGAAGAACCCCTGGCCAAACGTCGATGCACAGTCCGGCGTCATCCAGTGGTACTACGGTGTCACCCAGTACGAGTTCTACACCGTTCTGTTCGGCATCGGCCGCGCACTTGGCTGCCTCGCCAACATCACCTGGGACCGCGCTCTCGGCTACGGCATCGAGCGTCCTAAGTCGGTTACCACATCGATGCTGGAAGAAGCTGCTGGTATCTGATTTATTAGTTGATATGATGCATAAAAGGGTGCCTTAACGGGCACCCTTTTTTTATGTTATTTCCGGGGGGACACTACACTTGATCGTATTGTGTCCCCTGTAGATTAAAAAACTTAATACTAAGATCAAAAGCATAACTGGCGGGTTGTCCCGCCCGACGCTATACTTTTGTCCGGCAACAAAAGTATGCAAAAGAGCCTTCTCATTGCGGAGGGCATCTCCTTTGCCAGTTTTCTGAGACGTCCAATAACGACGGAGCTTAATAAACCGGCTCGATACATGGGGGTCTCCCTTTCGGTGTGACCTACAAGGGAAAAGCTAGAGAACAGAACTGCTGATGCAACCCTCCACAGGTGGAGAGGATCACAAGAGCCTCGGATCCTACGGGGGACATGTAGACCATTAATCGGTTAGTACAGTTTGAATTGAGGTTGCCGCCACTATGCGCCAGACATGCCCAGCGTCGTTTTGATGATCAGGACGTACTTCTGGACGGCAATCACGACCTGGCCGAGTGCGATCTGACTTTTGCGTAGCAGTTGGTCGCTATCGCCTGATCAGGCAAGATTGTCCCCACTTTTGTTAGGTCACATCGGTGGTCAGCAGGAGGAATAGCTGGAAGTTCACACTCATGAAGCGAATCCGAAGGCGTCGGCAAACAGCTGGTTTTGCTTCTCGATACAGGAACAGTGCGGGAGCCTCTCCTCGCCGCGATGTTCCTCCTGAACGTCGACATTGAAGTCAACCAGTACCGGGAGGTGGTCCGAAAAGGTCACCGCGGGAACCTGGAAATCTACGACCTCTACTTCCTTGCTGTGCAGCACGAAGTCGAGGTGACGGCGAGGCTGGTTGCTCGGAAAGGTCGGCAGATTCCTGGTGTTGGCATTCTGCAGCCCGGTTGCTGCCAGGAAGAGGTCTATCTCCCGTTCCCCCCAGAGCATGTTGAAATCCCCGGCAACCACGCAGGGCTTGCTGGAATTCTTGACCATGCTGTAAAGGTCGCCCAGTTGATGGTGTCTGGCTTTCGCGCCAAGAGAGAGGTGGACGAGGTAAACCACCAAGTGCTCAAGCTCAAGTTCGATGACCAGGCGCTTCATGCCCCGCTTGAAATAATGGAAGGTCTCGTTGCGGATCCGGTCTCTTGCCAGGAAGGCGTTGCCCTGGGTTCTCAGGACCGGGATATGGCGCCAGAACGAATCCAGGCCGTACTTGATTGAGTGGGAATGATAATGCCCCAGGGACGTGGCCAGGGTCTCGACCTGGTTCTTGCCGCCGCTTCGGTAGGAGCCGTGGTCGACCTCGACCAGACCGATCAGGTCCGGCTCCAGTCCGCGCATGAAGTCGGCTATCCGGTCCAGGTTGTCGCGTGACGAACGCATGTAATTATGCATTCGTGGGCCGGTTGCATAACGTATGTTGTAAAGCAGAAATCGCACTATGTCTCCTCGGAATATTTAAGCATTGTCGGGCCGGAACTCAAGCACGGTATTTATCTTCTGACCAGCTGTTTCAGATTTTTTGCCACCTCTGCCTTGACGATCGGCATCAGGCGTTTCTTTTCTTTCAGAATTCGAACAAACATCAGCCCCTTGTTGCGGGGTGGCTTCGGTCGTTCGTCACGCTCGACCAGGTGCAGGGCACCTTCCGGGCAGACGTCGAGGCAGGCTCCGCACCCCAGGCAGATCTTGTCATCGATTCGAACTGTCAGTGCTTCCCTGGCCGAGGTGATCCCTGCCACGTTGCACGCCTTGATGCATTTGCCGCACAGGTTGCAGGCCTCCTGGTCAACATTGACCAGAAAGGGGGTCTTGGCGACGCCGTCGGGGAACCCCATCTGGATTCCGGCCATCAGCTCGCAGCAGCATGAGCAGCAGTTGCAGATAAAAGATGGTTGCTCGCGGATATTGTCGGTGACATGGGTCAGGTTGTAGCTGCGGGCAGTGTCGAGGATGGCGAGCAGCTCGTCGGTGCTCTTCTCCTGCATGAAGCCCCGGCGTGCCAGGAAGCGTGCACCGGCGCCAAGGGCAATGCAGATCCCGTCTACCGGGGCATTCTTGCGACAAGTCTGGTCAAGATGCTCCTTCTGATGACGGCAGAAGCATATCCCCACCGCGCCGAATTCGGCATCGCGGATAATCTGTCGGGCGTCCTCCCAGCTGGTGATTTTCGATGTCACCGGCACTTTGTCCTCGTAGGCGAGGGCGCGGGTCAGCTGGGTTGGGGAACCAAAGAACTCTTCTGCCTGTCCCGGTCGAACCTCGTGGAGGTATTCGTGCATCAGGCGGGCCACCTCGGCCATCGGCAGGTCGGTACGCTTCTTCATGAAGGTGAATTCGAAGAAGCCGATCAGCCCGGGCATCAGCATCCAGTAGGTTGTGTCACCACAGGGGGTGTCGACCACCAACCCCTTGTCAGCCATCTGTTCGAGTTTTGGCAGCAGTTCGTCAACCGGAATCCCGGTGATGGCCGTCAGCTCGTCCGCGGTTGCTTCCGAGAGCGGGAACCTGGCAGCAATCGAAGCTTCCTCTTCGCTGAAGAGAAGTGCCAGGATTTCACGCAGCTTAATGTTGTCAACAAGACCGATCGGGTAGCGGTTTAGTCGGTCGATCAGGGGGACCAGATGCGCTTTGCCGGATATCAGGTGGCCCATCGGCATGCCTCCACGGTTTCGGTAAGATTTATCATTCTAACATAGAGAGGGTCCCTGTGATACGTCCGTGGTCTTCCGTTCGGGGGCCTCCATGGCATTCTTCTTTGTTGATTCACATGAATTGACCCAAAAAAATGCGGGAATTGCAATATCTCCTTCACAGTTGGTCCGATGGTATGTTAGTCAAGGGCAACGATTGCAGCAGAAAAGGAGAAGATATGACAGAAAATGCAGGGAACAAAACCGCCAAGGTCCATTACACTGGCACCCTGGCAGACGGGACGGTATTTGATTCTTCACGCGAGCGCGACCCGTTTGAATTCGTTGTTGGTGCCGATCAGGTGATCAAGGGTTTTGATGATGCAGTTGTTGATATGGCTGTTGGTGACACCAAAACAGTGACGGTGCTTTCCGATGAAGCTTACGGGCCTCATTTCGCGGAACGGGTGATCGAAGTTGATCACGGCCAGTTCGGCGAAGGCGTTATCCCAGAAGTCGGCATGCAGTTGCAGTCCGATGGCGGCGAAGGTCAGCCGCCGATGGTCGTTACTGTTACCGAAGTGACGGAAGACAAGGTTATCCTCGATGCCAACCATCCGCTGGCAGGACAGGATCTGACGTTCGAGATCGAATTGTTGGAGTTGGTCTGACCTGTATTTGGTAGAAAAAGTGCTGTGAAAAGGGCCGGACGGAAAACCGTCCGGCCCTTTATCTTTGGCTGGAAACAAGCACATCATATCAAATCAGTAGCCAAGCACGCCTTTCAACTTGTCACCGACCTTCTCTTTTTCAGTATCCAGGCGCTTGTTAACTTCCCCTTCGAGCTGCGCCTTGTACTGGTCGATGCCCTTTTTCTTGATCTCGGCCAGCGCCCGGTCGGTCAGGACCTTGAGCGCCTGACTGGCGATCTGCGATGGCGTGGCACCCGTCTTGCCGCCCAAATCGTTCATCTGGATGTTCGGCAGTTTTAATTCGTAGTCCTTGTCCAGCGGTACGACCCTGGCGTGGATGTTGCCGTCGGAGAAGATCAACTTGCGGATAATCAACTTCGTTTCCGAACCGTCGCCTTTACCGGATGAAGACGAAGAGGAGGTTGACGCACCCGACTGCAGGTTGCTTTTCAGCTTGTTGAGGTTGTTCTGGCCTTTTTCGTTGAGTTCAAAGAACACCTCCGGTGCCCGAATGGTGATGTGCTCGATCACCGGGACATCCTCGGACAGCGACTTGAGGTCAATTTGAGTCGCAATCTCACCGAGAGAGAATGCCAGAGGTGTATTGAAACCCTGGGGGTTACCTACAGTCAGTCCTCTAATCGCCCCGGAGCCGTCCTGCAGGACGATCTTTACATTATCGACCCGAACCGACGTCTGGGTTGCCTCCGAACCGTAGGTTTCAATCGCTGATTTGACCAGACTGTCAAGGTTGGAGAGCAGGTAGTAGACGCTGAAGCCGATTGTGATCAGCAGGACCAGGATTGCACCAAGAACGACTTTTTTCATAACGAGCCTCCCGTTTCATGGTTGATTCAGTCACTAGCCATAGACGTGTTGCTACCATTGTAGCAGGTTCCTGCCGGTATGGAACTGCGGCAACGGTTGCTGCTGGAGTCGCAGGTTATGGGAGGCGTTGGTTTACTGTGGGTGTTGCTTTGAAAGGTTCCGGCACGACATCACTATCAGCCCTGCCAGAGCGTCCAGGCCAGGTCGTTTTTGCCGGTGCTGCGGGTGAATTTGGCATGACACGTCATGCACAGGTAATCCTGCTCTTCGAAGCCTCGGGGGTTGACTCCCTTGAAGATGCGGGCCTCGTCAACCTTAATCAGATATTGATGGGGGTTGCCACGCCGGGTTTTCTTTGATTGTTCTTCGCACAGACTACAGGTTTGCATAATACTCTCTTTTCCGGTTGAGGGGAGGGGATGCATGACCATCTGGTGTAGCTGCAATGTCCCCATGGATATGTGGCTATAGTACACTTTTCCTTGTAACAAAGATAGTTGAGTAAATATCGGGGGCACATAATGTTATGTGCCCCCGATATGTTTTTTTCACTGATCTGGGTCGAAAATTTAAATTTTTATAAACGGGCTCGGGTTGCAGAGATTCTGGGCGTGCTTGGCAACGGCGTTGCAATTCAGGCAGGGGTGACCGGGATCCTGCATCAGGTCCTTGAATTCTTCCTCGCGCCCCTGTTTCCTTAACTCGCAAAGATGACGCCAATGTCCTTCTGGATCTTTACAGTCGGTTTTTATGGATTCAGACATATTGCCTCCGGATAATGGGCTGCTGTTTCGAGCCATTATAACATTCTTCTGCGTTCATGCGGTGGCCGATGACAATGGCAGGGCTGAAAATGGAACACACGAAAGGTGTCCCCGATTTTCAGATCCTATTTACCGCGGGCCCACTCCGAATTCACCATCGGATCACCCTTGTAGCCAAGTTCTTTCCAGTTCATGCGGCCTTCGTCGCCGTGGCAGTTGAGACAGCTTAGAGACTCACTTGCTTCGGCAACCATGTGGTTAATCCGCCAGTACATTTTTGTTTCGACAAAGTCAACCTCACCGCTGAATGGCAGGCCGGCGGCCTGCATACCGATTTCGGCAGACTTCTTCCAGTCGTAAGTTTTCCAGTAGCCGTCATCGCCAATCTGGTGCACGACCATCAGCGTCTTGTATTTGGGATCGAAGGCCTGCTTGCCGCGCATCACCTTGAAGGGGTAGATGCGGGCCTTTTTGTCCTTGATGGTCGAAGTTGGTCCGGCGATGGTCAGCACTTTATCCGGATTCTCGATCTTCTGACCACGGACGTAGTTGACGGCTTTCCCAGGCTCAAACCATGCGTACTCCGGGGGTACATTCTTGCCGTATTTCATGTCGCCCTTCATCTTCACGTAGAGCTTCTTGCCATACTTGTCCTTGACCACGTTGCGGTTGTCATCTCCCGATGTTGACCAGTCCCACCAGAGCTTGGTCGGGACTTCCTTGGAATATGCCGGAATATGGCAGGTCTGGCAGGCGATGTTGCTCACATGATTGTTAATCAGGCTCTCTTCATGTGGTGCCGCGGTGTGACACTCCTCACAGTTGAGCTGGCTCTCAGCGCCTGGTGAGACGCCGAGCGAGTTGCCCGGGATGACATGCTGCCTGGTCACATGGCACTCCTGACAAGCGAAATCCTGGCCATCCAGACCCATGTGGATATCAATATCCTTTTCCGGGTAGGCCATGGAGGAGTCGAGGTCACCATGCTTGACGGCATCACCACCGCCGCCGTAGAAGTGGCAGGTGCCGCAATTGTCCCGCACCGGCTTGCCGACATTCTGGGCAATCCGGAGCAGGTTCAGCCCTTCAAACACCTTGCCGCCGGTGGTCTTGACAAAGGTCCCGGTGGTGTCGTGGCAGACCAGGCAGTCGACTTTGGTCCGGTCGCTGAAATCGAAGCTGTTGTCCATATAGCCATAGCCGGCGTGACAGCGGTTGCAGGATGGCTCGTTGGTCACGATCTGAGTGCAGTAGTTGTTGAAGGTGTTCCGCTTGCCGGCGGTCACCTTTTTGCCACCGATCTCCTGTTCCAGAGACCAGGTCCAGTGGCTGGTCTTCATAAAGTCCGTGGCTTGTTCTTCATGGCATTCAAGACACGCCTTAGTGACATCGGGCCCGTTTTCGAAGGGGCCTTTGACATATTCTTCGTGAGGATTGGCAGCCAGAACCGGCAGCGCTAGAAAAGCTACAAACAGTAGGGCCGACATCAATGATCTGGATTGCTGCATCATTACTGCCTCCATGAACACGATAAGGCTGGACGTTGAATAAAGCTCCTCCGAAAGCGGAGTGGCCATGCTATTATTTTTGGCTAACAATAGCATGACTAACGACAAACTAAAGCGAAAATGACGGTGTAATTTTCTCGAGTACTTGGAATTTACCGTTGAAAACGTCCCTGGTTCAATGCGCTCATTTTCATCTACCAGTATTGAAAATAGCGTCCTTTAAATCCTAAGGTGATGTAGTAACACAATTCAACAATACTTATAGGAAAGCCCCGATCCCGAATAATTCGATGGGGCTTAATTTTGTTGGAAATGGTTTGTGAGACATTACCTTCTGCTTCGTTTCAGTGATTGGTTAAGCC
>Ga0070729_10002624_pt1 | contig 22752 bp, 19 predicted proteins | sample tdDd472_FD_66725 | JGI IMG/M metagenome (GOLD analysis project Ga0070729, IMG submission 66725) | Marine sediment microbial communities from the Atlantic coast under amendment with organic carbon and nitrate - tdDd47.2 | ecosystem: Environmental > Aquatic > Marine > Coastal > Sediment | place... | reverse complement strand
CGGCCAGCACGGTCAATCGCGGCGATGTCGTGGTGATCCGACCCGGCGAACGCGTGCCGGTTGATGGTGAGGTGCAATCCGGTCAATCCTCCATGGACGAAAGCCTCCTCACCGGTGAAAGTCTTCCGGTCGTCAAGCATGTGGGCGATCAAATTACCGGCGGGGCCATCAACGGCGAAGGTTTGCTGCAGGTGAAGGCCACGCGGGTGGGCAAGGACAGCACCTTATCCGGGATCATCAAAATGATCCAAAATGCCCAGGCTTCCAAGGCCCCGGTGCAAAAGCTAGTAGATAAAATTTCGGCTATTTTCGTGCCCATCGTGGTGGCAATCGCGCTGTTGACCTGGGCTGCCTGGACCGTCGCCGGGGCTGGCTGGGAAGTTGGCTTGATCAACGCCGTTACGGTGTTGGTGATCGCCTGTCCGTGCGCTTTGGGGCTGGCAACGCCGACGGCGATCATGGTCGGCACTGGCGCGGCGGCGCGCCACGGCATCTTGATCAAGGACGCTCAAGCCCTGGAGCATGCCAAAGCCATCGATACCGTGGTGTTCGATAAAACCGGGACGCTGACCAAAGGTGAGCTGACGGTGGTCTCCATCAACGCCGTGGAAGGCGATGATCTTGAATTGCTCAATCTGGCTGCCAGCGTGCAGCACGGTAGTGAACACCCGATCGCGCGCGCCATTTTGAAGGCTAAACACGATCCGTTGGGCGCGATAACGGACTTCAAGGCCCATTCCGGCAAAGGCGTCGAGGCTGTCGTGGACGGGCGCACCGTGCGCATCGGCAACCGCGTCTTGATGGCCGATAACGCCATCGACGTTTCCGCGCATGAAGATGACGCGCAAAGCCTGGAGAACCAGGGCAACACCGTGGTCTGGATCGCCACCGACACAGTGCTGGGCTACATCGCGGTGGGCGATACCGCGAAAGACACCGCCAAGGCCGCCGTGGCCGCCCTGGAACGTCTGGGGGTGCGCACCGTGATGCTGACGGGCGACAATGCGCGCACCGCCAAGTCCATGGCCGATAAGCTGGGTATGACCGATGTGATCGCGGAAGTCCTGCCGGATGGCAAAGCGGGCGAGATCGCGCGCCTTCAGGACGAAGGCCGCAAGGTCGCCATGGTCGGCGACGGTGTCAACGATGCCCCGGCCTTGGCCCAAGCCGATGTCGGCATCGCCATGGGCACCGGCACGGACGTCGCCATGCACACTGCGGGCGTGACCTTGATGCGCGGCGCGCCGGAACTGGTGGCGGGTGCGTTGGACGTGTCGCGTGCGACGGTGTCGAAAATTCGCCAGAACCTCTTTTGGGCCTTCATTTACAACCTGATCGCGCTGCCCTTGGCGGCGGGCGGGGTCTTGAGCCCCGCCATCGCGGGCGCTGCCATGGCCATGAGTTCGGTGTCTGTGGTCACGAACTCGTTGCTGTTGAAACGCTGGAAACCGGGAGCAAACACATGAATATCGGACAAGTGGCGAAACTCTCCGACGTTTCGGCCAAAACCATTCGCTATTACGAATCCATCGGCTTGATCCCCAAGGCCGCGCGCGGGGAAAACGGATATCGCGATTATTCGGAACGCGACGTCGAAATCCTGCGCTTTATCAAGCGCTCGCGCAATTTGGGCTTTTCGGTGGAAGACGTCTCGAACCTGCTGGATTTGTGGCAAAACAAGCAGCGTGCCAGCGCCGATGTGAAGGCGGTGGCGCTCAAGCACATTGAAGAGGTCGAAAACCGTATTCAAGAACTGGTCAGTATTCGCGATACGCTGAAAACCCTCACCGAGTGCTGCCACGGCGACGACCGTCCGGATTGCCCCATTTTGCAAGGTTTGGCGGGGGAAAACCGCTTGAAGAAAACCGCCTAAAATTTTTCTCAGTGTTCATTGACTGTAAAGGGGTTGGGCCGGATGCTAACCGACTGATTCGAAGACAGCCGGAAGAGCATACGTGGCCCGCAAACCCGCCAAGTCGAAAGCTCACGGACAAGCCCGTCGGGCAAAGCCGAAGCGCCGCCATCCTGAGCCGCAAACGCATGCTCAAGGGTGGGCCAAGCGCTTGATCGGCAAGCACAATGCCTTACGTGGCGGTGCGCAATTTGCAGCCATTGGGCGTTTTTTGCGCCAAACCGTTCATATTCCCTACCTGGACCATCCCGTATCGTTGACGGCCATCTTGGCGTTCGTCGGCGTTCTGGGTGTCGCCGTCGGCGGTGGATATTGGGGGGCGCAAAACTTTTTTGGCGGTGGGCAAGAGCGTGCGGGGCGTCCCTCGACCTCGATCACCATTCAGCAAACACATAAAATGCGCGGCGTGATCTTGCCGGAACCCGGCACACCAGCCGAACATAAGACGCGCGCCTATGAAGAGCATGCCGTGGAAGAGGTGTATGAGCCACCCGTGAGCGAAGCCATCGCCAAGCCGGAGAGCACCCCTCAACAACCAAAGCCACCCGTCGAGGTCGCGCGCACGCCACCACCTGCCAAGACGCTGGCCGACGGCACGCGGCCGCGCTGGTTGCAAAATGCCATTGCTTTTACGCCCGCCGAAGGTCAGCCGATGATCGCCATCGTCATTGATGACATGGGGGTTGATCGCAATCGTTCGCGTCATATGTGGGAAGACGTGCCAGGGCCTTTGACGCTGTCTTTTCTAACCTATGCCAACGATCTTCCGGCGCAAACACAGGCGGCGCGCCAAAATGGGCATGAGTTGATGCTGCATATGTCGATGGAGCCTTCCAACGAAGTGATCGACGCCGGGCCGAACGTCCTGATGACGACCATGCCGTCCCGGGAAATCCGCTCGCTGGCCAATTGGGGGATGGATCGCTTCGACGGCTTCGTCGGCGTCAACAATCACATGGGCAGTCGCTTCACCGAAAACGAACGCGGCATGCGCGCGGTGCTGGAGGAAATCAAAAAGCGCGATTTGATCTTTCTCGACAGCCGTACTTCCAGCCATACGGTGGGCGTGAAGGTCGCCCGCGAACTGGGCATGCCGGTACTCGAACGCAACGTCTTTTTGGATAACGACAATGTGCCTGAAAAGGTGCGTACACAGTTGGATGAACTTGAACGCCTAGCGCGCAAGCATGGACGCGCTATCGCTATCGGCCATCCCCGTGACGCAACGATCGAAGTCTTGAAGTCCTGGATACCTGCGGCCAAGGCGCGGGGGCTTTCCATCGTGCCCGTCTCATCCTTGATGAAGGACCGCTTGCAGCGTCAGGCACAAAACGCGGGCGTGCGATAAATGCGCGATACGACTTGACCTTCCCGGGGCGGGATGGCTTAGTTTTCCACGTATCTATAGTGGTCCAAATAGGAGGCGGCTTCGGCCGCACGAAGATCAATGAGCGATACATATAAAGTTCTCGGCATGACCTGTGGCGGCTGCGCCAAATCCGTGACCAATGCGATCCAAGCTGCGGCGCCGGGTTCCGAGGTCGATGTTAATTTGGAAGCCAAATCGGTCTCCGTCAGCGGAGCCGACGAAAACACCGTTAAACAAGCCGTCGAAGACGCCGGCTTTGAATTCGCCGGCGCGGCCTGAAGGCGACCGGACGGCGAACGCTTTAGAAGGGGAAATACGTGGGCACTAACCTTTTGAAAACCAGTTTGTTCGCACTGTTGTTTGCGGTTCTGACAATCGCAGGTAATCCTGCCAAAGCTGTCGATTTCATCATCGAACCGTTGGATTACGACGTTCCGGCGGAAGTCGAAGCAGCTGCGGAGGATGGCAAAAATCTTGTCATCATGTTCAGCCTGAACGGTTGTCCGTATTGCGCCAAAATGCACAAGCGCGTGTTCCCGCACCCAGATGTCATGGGGCAATACAACAAGACGTTTGTGATGTTCGAAGTGAACATCAAAGGCGATCTCAACGTCGTTACCCACACGGGAGAAACCAAGCCCGAAAAAGACTATGCCCAAGATATGCGTGTGCGGGCGACGCCGGTATTTGTGTTTTACGGCAAGGACGGCAACGACGTTTTGCGCCTGACCGGCTACCAAGACCCCAAGATGTTCATGGCGGCCGGGCGTTATGTGTCCAGCGAAGCCTATAAAGACGGCACGTCCTTCCTGTCGTTTGTGCGAAGCGGCAAGTGAGGAGCCCGGCGATGATGAAACGTATCTTTTTTGCCGCCTTGACCGCATGCGTGCTGATGGTCACGGACGCGCGCGCCGAAATGCCCCAGACCGATGTCCAACTGATTCAGCAGATGGGGCAGGCTGACGGTGAAAAAATTCTGCAAACCCTGTCGGTCTTTTACGACCTGCATGCGTCCGAACTGGAAGTCCAGTACGCTAACGAGCAACTCACCGGTTCGTTCTTCGACGTGCAACGCGCCACCGAGGACGGGGCTTCGGCCGATGAAATCGCCAAGCTGCAGAAAATCCAAAATGACAAGCGCGACCAGTGGGACGCCTTGGTGAAACAAAACCAAAACCTGCGCAAGCAGTTGGAAAGCCTGTCGGGGGTCGAATTCCTCGACAATCTGATGGTCACTCCCGATGCGCCCATGAACGCGCCGGGCACGACAGTGGGGGTGTCGTCGGAACTGGTTAAGGAACGGGGCAATGCCTATGCCGAGATGCAGGCCGCAGACGCTGCGCTTGCACAAGAGCGTTTGGTCTTGTTGGACGCGCAAGAGCGTTTCTATGCTGGCCAAAATGTGCCCATCGGCGATCATTTACGCGCCATGACGGCGGCGGAATTGGCCTTTACCCGGGCGGTTTCGGCCTATCGTCTTCTGGAAGCCAAGATCGCCGTGGCAACGGGTGCATCCGTGGCGGAGGTGTTGGGCGGACTGTAACGACAGCGACGGCTCAGACATACGAAAACGGGGCCGGTGCAATGCGGCCCCGTTTTATTGGGAAAGGGCTGGGTTTAGTTGTTGCGCCGGGCAAAGCGCACGGCTTCTTCGGCGGCGCGGATCAGGGCCTTGGCCTTGTTGCAGCTTTCCTGATACTCGCCTTCCTCGGTCGAATCCGCGACCACGCCGCCGCCCGCTTGGGCGTAGAGATAGCCATCCTTGATCACCGCCGTGCGCAATGCGATACAGGTGTCCATTTCGCCGTCGGCGCCGAAATAGCCGATGCAACCGGCATAGATGCCGCGCTTTTCCGGCTCCAGCTCATCGATGATTTCCATGGCGCGGACTTTGGGCGCGCCGGACACCGTGCCCGCCGGGAAGCCCGCGTAGAGCGCGTCGATGGCGTCCTTACCGTCGGCGATTTCGCCTTCGACGTTGGAAACGATGTGCATGACGTGGCTGTAGCGTTCGATGATGTAGCTGTCGGTGACGTTGACGGTACCGATCTTGGCGACGCGACCGACATCATTGCGCCCCAGATCCAGCAACATCAGGTGCTCGGCGCGCTCCTTGGGATCGGCCAGCAGTTCGGCTTCCAATGCGGCGTCTTCCGCCGGGGTTTCGCCGCGCTTGCGCGTGCCTGCGATGGGGCGAATGGTCACCGTGCCGTCGCGCAGACGCACCAGAATTTCCGGGCTGGACCCGGCCACCTGAAAGGTCCCGAATTCGAGGAAGAACAGGAAAGGCGACGGGTTGACGCGGCGCAGTGAGCGGTAAAAGGCGAACGGCGGCAAAGAAAACGGCAGCTTGAAACGCTGGCTCAGCACCACCTGAAAAATATCACCGGCCAAGATGTAGTCCTTGGCCTTTTGCACCATGGTGTAGAACGCCGACTTTTCCATGTTGGAAACCGGTTCCGGCAGGTCGAGTGCTTGGTCTGCAACCGGCTGCAGCGGCAGGGCGTTTTCGAAGTCGGCGACCGTGCGCGTGAGACGCGCCTGGGCGTCTTCATAGGCTTGCTTGGCGCTGATGCCGTCTTGCGGATAGACCGGCGTGACGACGTAAACGACGTCGGAGGCGTTGTCGAAGATCGCGGTGATGGTGGGACGCAGGAACATGCCGTCGGGTACGTTCAAGATGTCCGGGTTGTCGTCCGGGATACCTTCGATCAAGCGCACGCTGTCGTAGGACAGATAGCCGATCAAACCGGCGGCCATGGGCGGCAGATTATCGGGCATTTCGATGCGGCTTTCGGCCATCAAGGCGCGCAGCGACTTCAGTGTCCCTGCGGCCTCGCCAACCGGGCAGGGTTCGAAGGCATCGGTGTCGGTGAGCGCGTTGCGGTTGATCTCCACCGTTTCGCCGGTGGCGCGCCAGATCACATCGGGACGACACCCGACGAACGAATAGCGTCCGCGATTGGCGCCGCCTTCGACCGATTCCATCAAAAAGCCCAAGTTGCCCGCGCCGACGACCTTCAGATATGCCGACACCGGGGTGTCAAGATCGCCCACCAACGTGGTCCACACCACTTGGGCGTTGGCGTCGTTGTAGGCGGTCTCAAAAATACTCGGGCTGGGGTTTAGATCCATCGTCGCGAACCGATCAAAAAGCGTTCTGGATGGCGGCCGGGTTGAGGGTCACGCCGTGGACCGTTTCCAGGGCAATGCTCATCTGCGTCATCAGATCGTTTTGCACGCTCGTCAGGGTGTCGCTTTGAACGGCTTTGTAGGCCGGGCTGTTTGCATCGATTTCAGCCTTGCTGATGTTCGTCAGGCGGGCGACGGTGTGCGCGCCGGTGCCTTCAGCGGAAGCGACTTCGTTGACATTCAAGCCGAAGATCGTCGGCAGCACATCCGCGGGCAGGGCGTTTTGCTGCAAGCCCTTGCCGTCGCGGGTGAACGGCTGTGTGGTGCTGGCCGTGAAGCCGAGGCTTTGGGCCACGGCCTTGGCGTCTTCACCGGCTTTCAGGCGGGCTTCCACGGTTTTGACGATTTCTGCGGCCATTTCAGAGCGTTTTTGACGATCCCAAGCCTGGGCGACTTCGGTTTTGACGGTGTCCAGTGGGCGCAAGGCGGGCGGTGTGACGCCATTGACGCGCACGACGAAGAACGCCTTGCCGTTTCCGGCTTCGGACATCTGGCTGTCTTGGCCTTCGCTCAATTCAAAGGCTTTCTTGACCAAGCTGTCCAAGTATGGGGCTTTGGCAGGAACGCCTTGCGGTGTCAGGCCGTTGGTGTCGACGGCGGATAGGCTAACGGCTTCCACGTTCAGTGCGGCGGCGGCTTCTTCGAAGGTTTTGCCTCCGCCGATCATGTCATCCAGTTCATTGGACAGGTCGTACAGGGCGTTGACGGCGCGGTCCATTTTGACTGCCTTGGTCAATTCGTCCCGCACTTGGTCCAAGGTTTTGACTTCACCGGGTGTTTTGTTCGTCACGGTGAACACATGCCAGCCGAGCGGGCTGTACAGCGGTTCGGAGTATCCACCCAAGGGCAGGGCGAAGACGGCCGTGGAAATGTCCGGGCTGAGATTGGCGGCGTCCGCGCTGGTGAATTCACCGATATCGATCATCGCGGCGTTGGCGCCGACGGTGACGGCAACTTCTTCCAGCGATTTGCCGCTGGTGAGCATCTCATGGGCTTTTTTCGCGGTGGCTTCATCGTTGACGAGGATTTGGCGCAGGCGGCGCTTTTCCGGTGTCATGTATTCGGATGCGCGTTCGTCATAGGCGGCCTGAAGCTCGTCCTCGCTGATTTCGATGTTTTGGGCGATTTTTTCGGCCTGTAGCACCACGGCGGTGATGTCGCGGTATTCCGGGGCCATGAAGTTGGCCGAATTTTCTTTGTGGAAAGCGGCCAGCTCATCGTCGCTGGGGGACGGCACGTTTTGAATGGCGGCGTGGTTGATGCGCACCAGTTCGACCGAACGCTTTTCCTGGGCATGCGCGTACAGCATATCGACCATGGCTTTCGGCGCTTCGACACCCGTTGCAAGCGGAATCAGGTACTGCTGACGCAGCGCGTTGAAACGCACCAGGGACACGTAACGATTTTCGGTCAATCCGGCGCGGCTCAGGGTGTTGAGGTAGATATTGCGGTCGAAACGACCGGCATCGTTCTTGAATTCATCGCTTTTCTTGATTTCCTCGACCACCATTGCGTCGGTGATCATCAAGCCGAGGTCGCGCGCACCTTCATGGATCAGCTCTTGCTGTGCCAGGCGGCTGGCGATGATGTTGCCTAGCCCCATGGCAAGGCCCTGTTCGCGCGACACCGTTTGGCCGAAGATTTGCGACATACGGTTCAACTCGCTCGCGAACTCGGCGCGGAAGGCCTCGATGGGGATTTCGCTGTCGCCCACCGTTGCTACGACCACGTTCGATGCCCGGCCACGGAAAATATCGCCGATCCCCCAAGCCGCGAAGCTCAGGATCAAAAGCCCCAAGAACAGCTTGATGAAAATGGTGTTGGCGGATTTGCGCATGAATTCGAGCATGTCGAGCGGTGTCCCAAAATAGGAGGAATCAAAAGGGCTGAAACGCCCCCAAACATTTGGCGCGCATCATAAAAGGGGCGATGGGCCGGGGCAAGCGGGGATTGCGTGCACACCCACTTTGATGTTTTGCCCCCTGGGGTTGCACCTCTTGGCGTGTTTGCTAAAATTAGAATAACGCGAGATCGAGTCGATATATTCATTTAGATCATGCGTTTGTGGGAAATAGGGGAGAATCTACAATGATCGTTTTACGACTTGCTGTTTTTTTTATGGCGATGGTGACGTTTGCCGGTTCGTTGGTTCTGGTGGTCTTGTCCGCACCGATTGGATTGGACAACGCAACAGGCGTCATTGGCGCAGCAGCTGTGGGCACGGTAATTTCGATTCCCGTGACGTACTTCGTATCAAAGGCTATGGCGGGGAAAATGGGGTAGCCAGCCTAAGGTTCTGAAAAGCAAAAGCGGAGCGTATTCAAAGCGCTCCGCTTTTTTTGTGTTGATTAGCGGGGCATGGCCCCATAAATGAGCCTTCCGCTTGTCAACGCAAACCGGTCATTCTCTAGCGTCACCTTGTAGATCCGGAAATGACCCATAGCGGGCATGCTTGTCACAGATCACCACTCTCTACTACATATCCAGCACGCCTACGACCGCCTATTGGTGGATAGATTCCCTTGATATAAGCTTTTCCAACCGAGTAAATTCAACTAACCGCTGCACTTGAAATTTAACCGCTGCACTTGAAATTATTGAGTAATAAAATGACACCAAACAATACGTCTCCAGAAAGCCCTCCGCTTGACATGCAAGACGTTTGCTTGACCAGCGGCGACATCAAGGAAATTGCTGCTTTCTCAGATGACGAGATTGTTGTTCGTTATGATTTTGCTCTACCACATGACAAAGGGCCTTATAGGGAAGGCACTTACAAATTCAAATACAACAGTTATCAGGTGGAAATACAGATAGCTTCGATTAAGTCAGAATCATCTGATCCACTTATTCAAACAATTCGAGATAGCGCCCCGTCGCCAGGAGCAGTGCCCGAACTTGGTGAATTGCCCTACGAAGCCTATTCTGATTACAAAAGCGCGTACCCGTACACTTTAGCCAGAATTGTTATTTATCCGTTCCGTCCAAGTTGTCTTAACTTGGACACAAACGGGAACCCCCTTATGGACTATGAAAGGTCGAGCATCGCTGGCCCCCCCATCAACGAAGAAAAAATACTTGCACTACGAATCCTAAAGTTTCTGTTTTCCAGCGTTATCTACCAAGGAACACCATCTGCGGCAGCCATATACGATGATGTCACATATTTCCATGAGTTTATATTTCACAGACATCGCCATGTAGGTATTGTCCGAATTCATGCATTCACATCAAAAGACGCCTACCGGAATGCATATAAACATTATGTGCTTGGTTCGGAAGCTACAGCCTTTGCTGCTTGCTTGGAGGAACTGCCTGATGAAACAATTTCAGATCACGCATCTCTACAATCAGTAATTCTACATGTTATAGACAATGTTATTCGTTTCTGGATTGAAGACCGACGACTTACTGCTCCATTTTGGGATGCTCGGCGAAAAGTGAACAGCACCACGACACCCGCAAGACCGAAGAAAGAACCAGACATCCAACCGACATTGTATTTTCTTCTTGATGAATCATTGAAAAAATATGGCGTCCATGTTTGCCGAGAACCTCATGTTGGTCCTGGCGAACTAGACTACATTTGCAGCTACACAGACAAAAAAAACAACAGGTTGGCTGTTCCTGTTGAATTTAAGCTTGCTCATCATAATTCATTTCTTGATGGATTATCAAAACAGCTTCCGCAATACATGAAAGCAATCCCGACAAAGCACGGTATCTTTCTGGGCCTGTGGTTTAAAGACGAAAAAAATATGCACTTTGATAAGCCTGCATCATATGACATTGCAGAACTAAAAAAAGCCGTCCGTACTGAGGCTGACACCATTAACTCAAGCGATAACCTGCATATTCTTCACCGCATTATTGACGCATCAATTAGACCAACTGCGTCACGTTGACGCACGCTCTCAATGTGCATTCATCTAAGGCCGTATGTACTGCATGTCCCCTCCTGGCTGAGGCTGTTGAAAAACTCTTTTTAAAACGACGGGCATGAAAATTCTTGCGCGCCAAGCGACAACATGCAGCCTTGATAAGGGGGGCCGAGCAAATGGACGCAAATTGGTCTCCTGGCGGCGTTAACAGCCGTCGCGCCGCCTCTAAGGCAACGCGCCCATTGCAAAAGAAATTTTGGCAATTTCACACATCACCCGACAGTCGAGTTTTTCAACAGCCTCAGCCAGGAGGAAACATTCAAGGGTGTCGGAATGCGGGCTGTACGCTTTGGCGGTACATGACCATAGAAAGATTTGTAAATTTCATGGAGTGTTCTAGCTGGCACTTTGCAGCGGCAGTTCTCTGAGTGAGGCGGACAGGATGTGAGATCATGACAAACAAACCAGAGCTATCTGAGTTTCCAAGATTTGATGCAGAAAAGCTGATCAATCTTGCTAATGGAGCACAGATAATTTTTGAGAATGCGGAGAATCTGTATCGTGAAGCAAAAATACTCGCCTCTAGCGGAGCCGTTTCCAGAGCCCTATTTCTCCACCAAGTTTCACTAGAAGAATGTGCAAAAATAGAGATCATCGGTGCTTGGTGCACAAGCCTGTTAGTAGGTGTGGCAGTTGATGAAAGAGAGGTCGTTAAGGCTTTTTCCAGTCACGCAAAGAAGAATCGAACCAACTCATACATGCTGAAACCAAGTCCAAAGGAGCATTCAGCGAAAGAACAAGAAGATTGGAATACTGCTTTGGAGGCATTTAACGAAATGAAGGAGCAATTTCACATTAAGTCAAATGAAGCAAAAAATTCTTCTTTATATGTAGACTTTCAAAATGGGGGCTTCGTTGCGCCAGCAGACAAAATCACGCCAGAGATGCTTGCCGAGACGGCTAAGCTAAACGAAGAGTTTCTTGGCATTCGTTCGATAAACGTAGATATGCTTCAAAAGTGGGTGGCTGCACCAGAAAGCATTCAGGAAACGATTGTTCCGTTCATGCAGGGAATTAAGGCTGTCCGACACCAGAGCCCAAGTGACCCCTATGCGGGTCTTCAATTTGTAAATGATTTCTTTGAGAGAGAGTTCCAAAAGCAAACTACACGAAAATCAGAGAAATGAAGTGAGCACTTTTCTGCGGCCTCACCGTCCAGGCTGAAGGCAATATCGCAGAAACGCACATGACCTTACCGCGCAAGTCCGGTGAGGAAGATTACCTGGTGGAGGTTGCCCCCATTCGTAACCGCGATGAGCTTGATGGCCATTTTGGGGGGTGTCTGTGTTAACCGGATAGGCACGGATCGAAGATTACTCAGACGATAAAAAACCCCGGTCGTGCAGTCATGCGGTATGCCGGGGTTTTTTCGTTAGGGGATTAAAATCGTCGAGCCTGTGGTCTTGCGTGCTTCCAAATCCATATGCGCCTGGGCGACGTCTTTGAGCGGATATTCCTGGTTGATCTCGATTTTTATGATGCCCTTGGCGATCAAGTCCATCAGCTCACCGGCCATGGCGGTGATCGAGGCTTTGTCGTGGGCGTAGTTGAACAGCGTCGGCCGGGTGACGTAAAGCGAGCCCATCTTGCCCAGGATGCCCGGCTCGAACGCATCCACCGGTCCCGAGGCATTGCCGAACGTGACCATGGTGCCGCGCACCTTCAAACAGGCGAGGCTGTCCATGAACGTGTCCTTACCGATGGAATCGTAAACCACGTTCACGCCCTGGCCATCGGTGAGCGCCATCACGCGGTCTTTAAAATTTTCGTCGCGGTATAAAATCGTATGATCGCAGCCGTGCGCCTTGGCCAGGTCTGCTTTTTCGGGCGTGCCGACGGTGCCGATCACCGTTGCCCCCAGGTGCTTGGCCCATTGACAGACGATCAGGCCGACGCCGCCCGCGGCCGCATGCATCAAGATCGTGTCGCCCGCTTGTACGCGGTAGGTCTGGCGCAACAGATATTGCGCGGTCATGCCCTGCAACATCATCGCGGCGGCGGTTTTGTCGCTGATGGCGTCCACCACCTTCACCACGCGATCCGCGCCGATGATCCGTTCTTCGGCATAGGACCCCGGCGGCGGCGAGGCGTAGGCGACCCGATCGCCGACGGCCAGGTCCGTCACGCCGCCGCCGACGGCCTCGACCACGCCCGCGCCCTCCATGCCGATGGCACCCGGCAGTTGGGGCAGGGGATAGAGGCCGGTGCGCATGTAGACGTCGATGTAGTTTAGGCCGATGGCGGTGTGACGCACGCGGATTTCGCCCGCACCGGGGGCGCCGACGTCGATGTCTTCGAGCTTAAGAACCTCGGGTCCGCCGTAGGCGTGGATGACAATGGCCTTGGTCATGGGGGATCCTCCAATAAAGATAGTAGGCTATATATAACCTTCGAGCCGCAACAGATCGCGCTTGGTGTCCAACCCGCCGTCCCCGGAGTATCCGCCCAAGGACGCCTTGCCCACGATGCGGTGACACGGAATCAAGATGGGGATCGGATTGGCGCCGCATGCGGTGCCGACCGCGCGCGGCGACGATCCCAAAAGTTTAGCCACTTCGCCATAGGTGCGCACCTCACCATGCGGAATTTTCCGCATCGCGGACCAGACGCGGTTTTGAAACGGGGTGCCGCCGGGGTCCAGGGGGAGATCGTCAAAGTCATCGATGCCGCTTTGAAAGTAGGTGCGCAAGGCCTCGGCGGCGCGATTGAGCGTGGTGTTTGCGGTGGTGCGCGGTGTGTCCAGGCCGCGCCCCCAGTCGAGCGCGATGATGCGGCCGCCGTCTTCGAACACGGTCAGTTCACCGACGATGCTTTTGATGCACAGTGTCTCCATAACCGAAGACTTTAGAGCCCCTTGAGCTTGGCGATCAAGCTGTCTCCGTCCATCACCGGGGGAGAACAGGTTCCGCCGCGGCAGACATAGGCTGCGGGCTTGCCGTCAACCTGGGTTTTGCCGTGCGCCGGATGTTCCGGCCCGACGGGTGGCGATCCGTCGGTGCGAATCAGCACGCGCAGCGACCCCGGCGCGCCCAACGCGGCTTCGACCAGACCCTGACCGCTGCCGTTGTTGGCCGCGACCACCACCTGGGCACCGGTGGTCAGCAATTCGAACGCCGTGAGCAACGTCGGCATGTTGGCGATGGCGTTGACGTCCTCGGCGGGGAAGGCGTTGATCACGTCATCGGCGCGTTCGCGAAAGCGGTCTTCCCCGGTGATCAGATACATGCGCGCCAAGACGTCGGCCATGGTGCCGTTGCCGCAGGGCGTGGCGTTGTCGGCGCATTGGCGGGTGCGGGTGATGACGTCGGTGACGTCGCGCGCGCTCAGGCAATAGCCGCCGTCGTCCGAACACCAGAACAGATCGTCGGCCTGATAGATCCAGGCTTCGGCTTGGGCGAGATAGGTTTCGTCGCCGGTGGCCTCGAAGAGACAGATCGCGGCACGGCTCATTTGCGCAAGATCGTCCAACACCGCTGTGTGGCGGGGCGCGCCGCCTTCGTCGGTCTTGGCCCAGCTGCGCGACAGGCGACCGTTGGCGACCATATGTTCGGACACGAAGCTGAACGCGGTTTTCGCGGCATCGATCCACGTGGGTTCGCCGAACACGCTGCCGGCCTTGGCCAGTGCCTGGATCATCAAGCCGTTGAGGTCCGCCAAAACCTTGTCGTCGCGGCCCGGCGGGGTGCGGTCGCCGCGTGCGGTAAACAAGATTTCGCGGGCCTCGGCGAGAAATTCTTCCATGACCGGTTCGCCCGGATAGGGGGTGCGCCGCGCCAAGACGTTGACGCCTTCATCGCCCACACGGCCTTCGGCCCAGTTGCCGGTTTCGGTGACGGTGTAGGCGCGCTTGAACAGCGGCGCCTTGTCGCGCAGCAGCGCATCGATTTCGGCCTCGGTCCAGACGTAATAGAGACCTTCGACGCCGTGGCCGTGTTCGTTGGGCGTGTCGGCATCCAACGCGGTGGCAAACGCAAAACCGTCCGCATGTTCGACGCGCATCTCGCGCATCACCCAGTCGACGGTTTCGCGAATACGCTGTGCGTACATCGGGGTGTGGGTTTCTTTCCACACCTCCGTCATCAGGCAAATCAGCTGGGCGTTGTCGTAGAGCATTTTTTCGAAATGCGGCACCAGCCAGTGCTCATCGGTGGAATAGCGCGCAAAGCCGCCGCCCAAATGGTCGTAGATCCCGCCTTGACACATGTGATCGAGGGTCGAGGTCACGGCGTCGAAATAGAGCGCCAGCTCGCCGCGTCGCCACGCCTGCCACAGCAGCCACAAATAGGGAACTTGCGGGAATTTCGGCGCACCGCGAAAACCGCCCTGCCCGGGATCGATGGCGCGCAGGGTCGAGCTCGCCACGTCATCGACCATGTCCATGGTCAGCACTTCGCCGGGACGGCTGGCCGACAGCGCATCCAGGGCGTCGCGGATGACGGCGACATTGCTGGTGACCTGTTCGCGGTTGGTGTCCCAAGCTTCGGCAATGCCGCTGAGCACCTGTTTGAAGCCGGGACGGCCGTAGCGGTCCTCGGGCGGGAAGTAGGTGCCGCCCCAAAACGGTTCGCCGCCGGGCGTTAAAAACATCGTCAGCGGCCAGCCGCCGGGCTGGCGCATCAAGGCCAGGGCGGACTGGTAGATGATGTCCAGATCCGGGCGTTCCTCGCGGTCCACCTTGACGTTGATGAACTTCTCGTTCATCAAGTCGGCGATTTCATGGTTTTCAAAACTTTCATGCGCCATCACGTGGCACCAGTGACATGCCGAATAGCCGATCGACAGCAAGATCGGCTTGCCGCTGGCGCGCGAGGCTTCCAGGGCGTCTTCCCCCCACGGATACCAATCGACGGGATTGTCCTTGTGCTGCAGGAGATAGGGGCTGGTTTCGCCAGCCAGTCGGTTCTGTGGCATGTGGATCAGCCTTATTGTGAAATACGTTCGAATGTGTGAGTTATGTGCAATGTGCAAGGCGTTGCGAAATCAGCCTGTGTTGCTTACTTTGGGTGGGTAGCGGCCCAAAACAACCACAAAACATATAGGGTTAACCAAATATGACCGACCCCGCGCCATACTATGATCTGCATGTTTTTGTCTGCACCAACGCGCGTCCCGAAGGCCATCGGCGCGGGTCGTGCGCGCGCAAGGGCTCTGTCCGTTTGCGCAATTACATGAAGGCGCGGGCCAAGGAATTGGCGTTGGAGAACGTGCGCATCAACACCGCCGGGTGTTTGGACCGCTGCGAACTGGGTCCGGTGATGGTGATATACCCCGATGGCGTCTGGTATCGCTGTGAGACCATTGAAGATGTGGATGCGATTTTGACCGAACATGTGCAAAAGGGGGGGCGGGTCGAACGGCTGATGCTCCAACCCGACGAGCCCATTTCCGTCTAAGCTTGGCCATTTGCGGTTCATAAGGAAAGACATACCCGCCATGACGCTGCCCGATCATTTACCGGATTCCGGGGCCGATTTGTCCGACACCATTTACGCGCTGGCCAGCGGGGCCGGGCGTTCGGGCGTGGCGGTGATCCGCGTGTCGGGGCCGAAGGCGGGCGCGGCGCTGCAAAGCCTCAGCCGCCGGGACCTGCCGAAGCCGCGCGAGGCCGCGCTGGTGCGTCTGCGCCATCCCGAAACGGAGGAAATTTTGGACGACGCCCTGGTGCTGTGGTTCCGGGGCCCGGCGAGTTTTACCGGTGAAGACGTCGCCGAACTTCATGTGCACGGCGGTATCGCGGTGATCGAGGGCGTTTTGGCGGCCTTATCCGCGATGCCGGACCTGCGCCTGGCCGAAGCCGGGGAGTTTACCCGCCGCGCCTTCGACAACGCCAAGCTGGATTTGACCCAGGTCGAGGGACTGGCGGATTTGATCGAGGCTGAAACCGAGGCCCAGCGCAAACAGGCACTGCGCCAATCGGAAGGCGAACTGGGACGTCTTTACGATGGCTGGCGCGATCAACTGGTGCGCGCCATGGCGCATTTCGAGGCCGAGCTGGATTTCAGCGACGAAGAATTGCCCGCAGATTTGCACACCGCCGTGGTCGCGGGCGTCCGCGCTTTGCGCGACGCCATGGCGGCACATATGGCTGACGGGCGCAAAGGGGAGCGCTTGCGTGCGGGCGTGCGACTTGCCATCATCGGCCCGCCCAACGCGGGCAAATCCTCCATGATGAACGCCCTGGCCCAGCGCGAGGCGGCGATTGTCTCCGATATCGCGGGCACCACCCGTGACGTGGTGGAGGTGCATTTGAACCTGGCGGGCTATCCGCTGTTGGTCGCCGACACCGCCGGTTTGCGCGAAAGCGGCGACGTGATCGAACAAGAGGGCGTGCGCCGTGCGCGCAGCTGGGCGGAAACGGCGGATATCAAGCTGGCCGTGTTTGATGGCCGCGTGCTGCCGGATCTGGATTCCACGACCCGTGGGCTGTTGCAATCGGACACGCTGGTTGCCATCAACAAGGCCGATGCGTCCGACCGGAATTTTCCTGACAACATCGATGGGCATCCGGTGTGGCCGCTGTCCGTGAAAACGGGGCAGGGGCTGGATGCCTTGCTCAAGCGCCTGGGGGAATTGGTGTCTCAGCACTGCAGGACGGCCCAGGATGGCCCCGCACCGACCCGGGCCCGTCATCGCGAGAGCCTGCAGCGCACGCTCGATGCGCTGGACCGCTTCTTGGTGCGCGACAACCCGGCCCATCTGGGTGCCGAGCTGGAGGCCGAGGACCTGCGCCTGGCCGCGCGGGAGTTGGGGCGCATCACAGGGCGCGTGGATGTCGAAGATTTGCTCGATGTGATTTTTCGCGATTTTTGTATCGGCAAATAGTCCCGGACCCGTTGTTCGCGTTGCCCCGTTGTTGGGCCGCAATGTTTCACGTGAAACATTGCGCCGGGTCGAGGGGCATCCGTTCGATCACTTTTCACGGACCATAGGCACTTGGCGTTTGACAGCGGGGCGGGGCGTCCTTAAGTTCCCGCGCACACGGAACATGGGCCGCATATGATGAACCGTCCAAGCACACAGTCTTTTGATGTCGCCGTGATCGGCGGCGGACACGCGGGCGCGGAGGCCGCCGCCGCCGCCGCACGCATGGGCGCGAACACCGTTCTGATCACCCATCGCCTCGACACCATTGGCGAAATGTCCTGCAATCCGGCCATCGGCGGGTTGGCCAAAGGCCAGCTGGTGAAAGAGGTGGATGCGCTGGACGGCATCATGGGCCGGGCCATCGATCGGGGTGGCATCCAGTTTCGCATGCTCAATCGGTCCAAGGGTCCGGCGGTGCGCGGACCACGCGCCCAAGCCGACCGCAAACTCTATCGCCAAGCGGTTCAGAATTTGCTGGCGGAACAATCGAACCTCACGCTCCTGGAGGCCGCCGTCGAAGATATCCGCCTCGACAAAACGGGGCGCGTGAACCGCGTGGTGTTGGGCGATCGGGGCATTCTGCATGTTGGCGCCGTGGTGCTGACCACGGGAACATTTTTGCGCGGCCTGATCCACCTGGGCGACCAAACCTTTCCCGCCGGGCGTGCGGGCGATCCCCGCGCCGTGGGTTTGGCGTACACCCTGCGTCGCCTCGGCTTCAACAAGGGGCGCCTCAAAACCGGCACGCCACCGCGCCTCGACGGCAAGACCATTGATTGGGCCGGCCTGCAGCGCCAGCCGGGCGACGCTGTGCCGGAACCGTTTTCGTTCCTGACCGACGCCATCACCCAGCGCCAGATCGATTGCTTCATCACCTCGACGACGCCCGAAGGCCATGCGCTCATCACCGCCAACCTGGATCGCAGCCCGATGTATTCGGGGCAGATCGAAAGCACCGGACCGCGCTACTGTCCGAGCATCGAGGATAAGGTCGTGCGCTTCGCCGAGCGCGAACGCCACCAAATTTTCCTGGAGCCGGAGGGCTATGATGACGACACCGTGTATCCCAACGGCATTTCCACGTCGCTGCCGCGTGATGTGCAGCTGGGGCTGCTGAAAACCATCCCCGGTCTGGAAAAAACCCGCATGCTGCAGCCCGGCTACGCCATCGAATACGATTTCGTCGATCCGCGCGAGCTGAACCCGTCCCTGGAAACGCGCCGCGTCCCGGGCTTGTTCCTGGCCGGGCAGATCAACGGCACCACGGGCTACGAAGAAGCCGCGGCCCAGGGCCTGATGGCCGGCGTCAATGCGGCGCGCTCCACCGGCGACACCGCCGGGGCGGGGGAGCCGTTCGTTCTGGATCGGGCCGAGGCTTACATCGGCGTGATGATCGACGATCTGGTCACGCTCGGCACGCAAGAACCGTATCGCATGTTCACGTCTCGCGCCGAATACCGCCTGCAACTGCGCGCCGACAATGCCGACCGCCGCCTGACGCAACGCGGCGCGGCCGTGGGATGCGTCGGCACGCAACGCCGGAACGCCTTCCGCGCCAAGGAAGCCGATGTGCAACAGGCCCTGGATTTGATTGAACAGCTCGCCGCGACACCCAACGAATTGATCAAACACGGTCTGAAGATCAACCAGGACGGCCAGCGGCGCAGCGCCAAACAGTTGCTGGCCTATCCGGATATCACCTGGGATCACCTCGCGACCGTTTGGCCGCAGATGGCCGACGTGCCGACCAAGGCCCGCGAACAAGCGGAGATCGAGGGCAGCTATTCCGGCTATCTGGATCGCCAAGCCGCCGACGTTCATGCGTTCCGCAAGGACGAAGGTCTGAAGCTGTCCGCCGACCTGGATTACGACGCCATCACCGGCCTGTCCAATGAGGTGCGCGCGAAACTCAAGGCCGTGCGACCCGTGACCCTGGGCCAGGCGGCCCGCATTTCCGGGATCACGCCGTCGGCGCTGACGCTTTTGCTCGGCCACGTGCGTCGCCGCCAAGCGCCCAAAACCGCCTAACGCCCCTTGAATCCAAGTCTTAACGGATTATTTCTCTTTCGCAGTCACAATGTTTCACGTGAAACATTGCTCCTGCGAAAGGGGCTTTTTCTGCCCCGGGACAGACCATGACGACAGCCACCACGCGCACCGCGCCTTTGAGCGCCCAAGACTTTCAAGCCGAGACCGGCGTCGATGACGCTATGCTCGCCAAGCTGCAGGCCTACGCCGATCTGCTGGCGAAGTGGCAGGCGAAGATCAATCTGGTCGGACCCGACACGCTGGCGCATGTGTGGTCGCGACACATGCTCGACAGCGCACAATTGAGCCCACTTATCCCCAAAATGAAAAAAGTTGTGGATTTCGGCAGTGGCGCGGGCTTTCCCGGTTTGGTGCTGGCGGCATTGCGCCCGGATCTGGATGTGCATTTGGTGGAAAGCGATCAACGGAAATGCGCGTTCCTGCGCGAAGTGAAGCGAGCCCTGGGCTTGCAGGCCACGATCCACAACGCGCGGATCGAGCAGCTCGCGCCCCTGGAGGTCGAGGTGGTGACATCGCGCGCGCTGGCCAGTTTGGACAAGCTGCTCGGCTTTGCACGCATGCACAGCTTATCCACAGGGATATGCCTGTTTCCGAAGGGAAAACGCTGGGCGGACGAATTGACCGAAGCGCAAAAAAACTGGAGTATGCAGGTTCACCATCACCCCAGCCGGACCGATCCGGCGGGCATGATCCTGGAACTGAGAGAGTGCAAAAACCGTCATGAGCATCTGGACTAAAGTGCCCAAGAAATCCATGGAAAGCACCGTAGAGGATATTATGGATATGCCCGCACCCGAGGACAAAGGCCCGCGCATCATCGCGGTCGCGAACCAGAAGGGCGGGGTGGGCAAGACCACCACGGCCATCAACCTTGCCACGGCCTTGGCGGCCGTGAAGCAAAAGGTCTTGATCATCGATCTCGATCCGCAGGGCAACGCCTCGACCGGCATCGGCGTCGATCGCAAAAACCGCCGCCTGGACACCTATCGCATGCTGATCGGCGGCACCAAGCTGTCGGATGCGGTGCAGAAATCCAATGTGCCGGGCCTCGACATCGTGCCCGCGGGCATGGACCTGTCGGGGGCCGAACTGGAACTGGTGGGCATGGACAATCGTGAGCATCAGCTCAAAATCGCCATCGGCGACGGTGCGCAGGGTTACGATTACGTGCTGATCGACTGTCCGCCCGCGTTGGGGCTGTTGACGCTCAACGCCTTGGTGGCCGCTCAGGCGATCCTGGTGCCGCTGCAGTGTGAATTTTTCGCCTTGGAAGGCTTGAGCCACCTGTTGAAAACCGTGGAGCGGGTGCAGCAGGTGTTCAACCCGGAACTGGAAATTCAGGGCATCGTGCTGACCATGTTCGACAAGCGCAACAACCTGTCCGATCAGGTGGCGGCGGATGTCCGCGAATACTTCGGCGACAAGGTCTACAAGACCGTGATCCCGCGCAATGTGCGCGTGTCCGAAGCGCCATCCCACGGCCGCCCGGTTCTGATGTACGACATGAAATGCGCCGGGGCACAGGCATATCTGCATCTGGCGGGCGAAGTGCTGCGCCGGGAAGGCCATGTAAGCGTCTAAAAGTCAGCGTAAATAACATAGAAATCAAATGCGAGTTGGGGACATATGAGCATGGCTGAAAAAAAACTGGGTATGGGTCTGTCGGCCTTGCTGGGCCAGGATGAGGCGGAATTTTCCGAAATCAACAGCGGCGCGGCGTCGCAAACCGTTTCGGTCGCCCATCTGCATCCCGGCAAATATCAGCCCCGCCATATGTTCGGCGATGAAGAGCTGCACGACCTTGCGGAATCCATCCGCGAGAAGGGCGTGTTGCAGCCGTTGTTGGTGCGCCCCCATCCCGAACAGGTTGGCGAGTTCGAAATCATCGCCGGCGAACGACGCTGGCGCGCGGCACAAAAGGCCCAGGTGCACGAAGTCCCTGTGATCGTGCGCGATTTCAACGACCAGGAAACCTTGGAAGTTGCCCTGGTGGAAAACCTCCAGCGCCAAGACCTGTCCCCGTTGGAAGAGGCCGACGGCTACCACCGCCTGATGCATGAATTCAGCCACACCCAGGAACAGCTTGCCCGCGCGCTGGGCAAAAGTCGTTCCCACGTCGCCAACACCTTGCGGTTGCTGACCCTGCCGGGCGACGTCAAGGATCTGATCGACAGGGGCGATTTGACGGCGGGTCATGCCCGCTGCTTGGTCGGCGTCAAAGACGCGACCGAATTGGCCCAAGAGATCGTCAAAAAAGGCCTCAACGTGCGCCAGACCGAACAGCTGGTCAAAGCCGGCGGCGCGGTAAGCGAAGTTGGCAAGGCCCCGGCCCCGAAGGCCGTCAAGGACGCCGATACCGCGGCCCTGGAACAGGATTTGACCAACATGCTGGGCGTCAAGGTCGCCATTAAGGACAAGGGTGGCAAGGGTCAGGTGATCTTGCACTATAAATCCCTGGAACAACTGGATGCGATCCTCGCGCGACTGACCCATGGCACGCCGAACGACGATGCCTAACGGGCCATCGTCACGCGGGCGAAATCATCACCGCCCCCCGGTCGGCTCCATACGCTGAAAAACAACACCTGTAGATGAGAATTGGCCAAATTCCGCGCCATTCTAATAGTGCAATTCATTATTCATAACAAAACATCTCACGCGCCCTGATGGTAACAACAGGATACATGTTTTGCACAATTATGACGCACGATGATAACACATTGTTATAATTGATGTATTATCTTGTGAAATCGACCGTAGGGCGCGGTGCTATTTTTATTGACCTATCGCAACGATATGGCCGTTCTCGTCGATCTCAGCGGGCTAAGACACGCCGCGCGCGGCTCCGCTCGACGAGAGACGCAATTTTGGCCGACGCCCAACAAAATCAGCGGGGTCGCATAATTAATCGTTGTTATTCAATGAGTTAAAACTTATCTGTTTGCCCGGCCGCGGGCCTGACCACTGCGCGCGGCCTGCGCGAGCGTCAGAAGGGCGCGGCTGCAGATGGTATCGGCGGGCAGGCCCGTTGTTTTGCAGTCGATTTCCGCTTGGCTCAAAATTTCAAAGGCGCGGCTCAATTTGCCTTCGGGCCACAGGTTGAGCTGCATCTTAAAGGCGTCTGCCAGCTTGAAGATGATCGGCGGGCGCATTGATTTTGTGGCCTGGTCGGGATTCATGCCCTGGGCCATGTGACCGCGCGCCATATGCAGGCGTTGGAAGTGACGCTCGGTGGCGCGGACAATCTGCACGGCGTTGGTGCCCTCGGACTGGACCCGCGCCAAGGCGGCCTCCAATTTGGCGGTGTCGCCCCCGGCGGCGCTGTAGATCACGTCGTCGATGCCGCTGGCCGCGGTGTCGCCGATGCACGCGCGCACGTCCGCTTCGCGCACCTGTCCCGGCCCGCCCATATAAAGGGCCAGTTT
>Ga0070729_10002623_pt1 | contig 22753 bp, 17 predicted proteins | sample tdDd472_FD_66725 | JGI IMG/M metagenome (GOLD analysis project Ga0070729, IMG submission 66725) | Marine sediment microbial communities from the Atlantic coast under amendment with organic carbon and nitrate - tdDd47.2 | ecosystem: Environmental > Aquatic > Marine > Coastal > Sediment | place... | reverse complement strand
TGGCCAGCAACTGGCTGTCGGCGGTGGACATCATGGCTGCAATGGCGCCGCAAATCATCAAAACCGCCAACCATTCCGGCATGAAGGTCCGGGCCATCAGCGGCATCAACTGTTCTTGATCGGCGATCAACTGACCTTCACCCATGGCCTCGGGGCCGAACCAGCCCAGTCCGGTCAGACCAATGCCGATTGCGCCGAAGAAAGCGATCAGCGCCCAGCTAATGGCGATGACCCGCCCTTTGCGCACGACGTCAGGCGAGCTGATGGCCATGAACCGCAGCACCAGATGAGGTTGTCCCATGTAGCCCAGGCCGATGCCGAGACTCCCAAGCACGCCACTGACTGCAAGCCAGCCCGAGGCACCGGGCGCCAGGTCGAGATATGTGCCACCGAACCCGCCCAGCTTGGCTTGCAAGGCGCCGACTCCACCCAATTCGCCCAGCACCGCCAGGGGCAGTATCGCCAGGGTCAGCAACATGATGATCCCCTGGATCAGATCCGTCCACGACACGGCCAGGAGTCCGCCGGCCGCGGTGTAGAACAGAACCAGGACCGCACCGATCAACATGCCCTGTACCTGGGTCGTGCCGAGATAGAAGTTCAACACCTTGCCCGCGGCCAGAAACTGGGCCGCCACGTAGAAAGTGAAGAAGAACAGGATGATCGCCGTCGCCACCACGCGCAGGGTGTGTCGATGATCTCGGTGCCGGGCCTCGAAGTAGTCGGCCAGAGTCAGGGCGCCATAGCGTTCGGTTTCCTCACGCAAGCGACGGGCTACCATGAACCAGGAGAACGCGATCCCCGAACAGCAACCCACTCCCACCCAGATCGCTCCCAGCCCCGTGGCGAAAGCCAGGCCCGGCAAGCCGATGAGCAACCATGCCGACTCGCCGCTGGCACGTTCGCTGAAGGCGGCCACCCAGGGGCCCAGCTTGCGGTTCGCCAGCAGGTAGTCTTCCAGGGTGCGATTGCGGCGCGCGGCCATCAGACCCACACTCAGGATGATGACGCTGTAGATGACGAGTCCGATGACTAGGGGGTTCACGTCGACACTCCGGATTCCGGCGTTCAGGGCCGATTCTGCTGCTGCTCGCTAGGCTTACGGCCATCATACGAGGAGCTTGCGGACCGTACAACCGAATCGTTAGAGGTTGGCAAGGTTATAGTACCCGGCTATTCTGTCGGCAAACAGAATCCGTGTCCGCAATGAGTCTCATGAAGGAGAATCGGATGCCAACTTGGTTCGTCGAAATGCATCCGGTCAAGCAGGCGCTGCTGGCTACCTGTTTCACCTGGGGTGTCACCGCCCTGGGAGCCTCGGTCGTCTTCGTCTTCCGCGAAGTCAACCGCAAGCTCCTGGACGCGATGCTGGGATTCGCAGCCGGCATCATGATTGCCGCCAGCTTCTGGTCGCTGCTGGCACCGGCCATCGCCATGGCCGAGGAGGCCGGCCAACATCCGTGGATACCGGCAGTTATCGGGTTTCTGGCCGGAGGGGCGTTCCTCTGGTCGGTCGACAAGATCCTGCCGCATCTGCATCTGGGTTTTCCCATCGAGGAAGCCGAGGGCATCAAGACCAGCTGGCACCGCAGCGTGTTGCTGGTGCTGGCGATCACCCTGCACAACATTCCCGAGGGTCTGGCTGTGGGAGTAGCGTTCGGTGCCGTGGCAGCGGGGATTCCGTCTGCGACCCTGGGGGCGGCCGTCGCCCTGGCCTTGGGCATCGGCATCCAGAATTTTCCAGAGGGCCTGGCCGTGGCCGCGCCCCTGCGGCGTGAAGGTTGGTCCCGACGCAAGGCCTTTGCCTACGGCCAGGCGTCCGGCGCGGTGGAACCCATCGCCGGTGTCATCGGGGCCGCCAGCGTTATCTACATGAGACCGATTCTGCCCTACGCCCTGGCTTTTGCCGCCGGTGCCATGATCTACGTCGTGGTCGAGGAGCTGATCCCCGAGTCCCAGCTCGAGAAGAATACGGACACCGCGACGGTGGGTGCCATGCTGGGCTTCGCGGTGATGATGGCCTTGGACGTGGCCCTGGGCTGATCCGTGGGCCGGACACGAGGCTCTCTACTGGGGCGCCTCGACTCCCGGATAGGTCGTCATCGAGTAGGGGATGTGCCCCGCGTCGGCGAAGCAGATCAACTTGCGCGAGCCGTCGGCCTTGATCTGGATGATCGTCACGCTGCAGTTGGCGATGCTCATGCCCAGCCACGCTTCGGATTCAACCTCCAGCGCCTGACAAACCAGCCAGCGAATCACGTTGCCGTGGCAGACGATGATGTCGTGGGCGTCCGCCGTGGTGGCGGGTTCGAACAGGCGATTACGCGCCGCTACCAGCTGAGCCAGGCACTCTTCGGCCTCACCGGGCTCCAGGCGTGCCATGATGTCCGTCCGCCGTGTCGGCGGCGTGCATTCCCGGATATCTCGCCGCAATTCGACTTCCAGTTCAGGTAGAGCCTCTGCCAGGATCTCGGCGGTTTGCCGGGCCCGGGTCATGGTGCTCGCCTGCAGGGAGGTGTATGAAATCGGCAGGCCGTCCAATCGCTCGGCTACCAGCCTGGCCTGCTGGCGACCCAGGCTCACCAGGGCCTTGCCCACATCCGGATCTTCATCGTTGTCGTAGTCGTAGTCGCCATGGCGGATCAGATAAAGGGTCCGCAACGGTTGGTCCGAGTCCGGTAGAACGCTGAATGCAGGCACAGCGGAACCGCTCAGGACGACAATTGAGAGCAACAGATATAGGCGACGCATTCCATGTCTCCGCAGGTTTGGGGTGGAGGTCTATTGTACCTCTCAGGGCGGGGCGGGTCACTGAATTCTGTCCCTTGACGAGAGTGCCGCGGCAGGCTAGTATTGTGCATATGCACATAATGTCCCGGAGGAAGCATGCCTCGACCTCGCAAACAACGCTACTGTCGCCGTTACCGTGCCGATCGGGTTTACAAACCGCAAGGGATTCCCCTGCGGGATATCGAGACCACGAGTCTCTCCCTTGACGAGTTCGAAGCTTTGCGCCTCTGCGATGGTGAGGGCATGGATCAGACGGCGGCTGGAGAGAGCATGGGAGTCTCGAGAGGAACCGTGCAGCGACTGCTGAAGCGAGCTCGACAGGCGCTGGTCCGGGGCATCCTCCAGCACCACGCAATCGTTCTGAATCTCACCGAACAGGAGGATGGAAATGCTTGTCTGTATCCCGACACTTGAGGACAATGGTCCCACAGCTCCGGTATGTGGTCACTTCGGTTCGGCCCCCTTCTTCACCCTGTTCGATCCGGACCGCGGTGAACTCAAGGTTGTCGACAACAGCAACTCCCATCATGCCCACGGTACCTGTCATCCATTGGCGCAGCTGGGTGGCTACGGGGTCACGGCCATTGTCACCGGCGGCATCGGTCGGCGGGCGCTCGATACGTTGGCTCGTGCGGACATCAAGGTCTATCAGTCAGTGGGTAGCACTGTGCAGGATGTCATCGACGCGCTGGGCTCAGGCGGTCTGGCGGAGCTGGATGCCGCCCATGCCTGCGGCGGTCACAGCCACGGCTCTGGACACGGCCACGGAACCTGCCAACTCTGAACATCGTCTGGTTAACCGGGACGAGTGGAGACTCGATGTTGCTACTGGTCAACAGTACGAAGCTGATGGATCTGGAAACGCCGGCGCCCAAGCGCCCGGCCACTACGGATCCTGATTTTAGCACCACCGCCGGCCGCTTGATCAAGGGACTGCGGAAGCTGAACTCAACGCAGCTGATGGAGTTGATGTCACTGAGCGAGAAGCTGGCCGGATCGACCCGGGCGGATTTGACCCGGTGGGGGCGAACCGGCCAGGCGCAGCGTCCGGCGATCCTGGCGTTCACGGGCCTGGTTTATCAGCACCTGGACGCCCGGTCGTTCACAGCCGCGGAACTGCGATTTGCCCAGGCTCGTCTGCGGATCCTGTCGGGACTGTACGGTCTCTTGCGACCTCTCGATCTGGTGGAAGCCTATCGATTGGAGATGGGCTGCAGATTCGACCCCAAGGGTGGCGGAACGCTGGTCGGTTTCTGGCAGGAAACGCTCACCGGAGCGTTGAACGCGGAGTTGAAGGAAGGGGAGGCGATCGTCAGCGTGGCTGCCCAGGAGTACCTCAAGGCCCTGGATCCCAAGAAACTGCGCGGCCCGGTCATAGAACCGGTGTTCAAGGAGCAGCACGCCGACGGCACCCTCAAGAATGCACCGGTGTACGCCAAGCAGGCTCGCGGCGCTCTGCTGCGATTTGCCATCCGAAGCAAGGCCAAACGGCCTCGCGATCTGCTGGGTTTCGGAGAGCTGGAATGGGAGGCAACCTGCGAACCGCCGTCTGCTGGCAAGTGGCTATTCACCCGCCCGGTGCGGCGCTGACCTCCGAATCCGGTCTGGTCCATCTACAGAAGCCGGCCGGGAGATCGCTCCCGGCCGACTTTCCTCCAAGGGATGAACCGCGTGCTACTTGAGCAGGACCATGCGCCGAGTGCCGCTGGTCTCAGGTGTGTCCAGGCGATAGAAATAGACTCCGGTGGCCACCTGGCGGCCCCTGCCATCGGTTCCATTCCAGGTCACCGAATGGGAACCCGATTCCAGTGCCTGCTCATCCATCAGGACCCGGACCAGTCGACCGGAGAGATCGAAAACCCGCAAGCTGGCCTGGGTCGGCTTCGACAGGATGAAACTGATGCTGGTGGTCGGGTTGAACGGATTCGGATGGTTCTGACCGAGCGTCGCGACCAATACCGCCGGCAAGGCGTCGTCAGCAGCGGAAACCGCGTCGGCGTAGCTCAGAACCACGAAATCATCCACGGCCGCTTCGACCACCGAGCCGTCTCCCTCATCGGAGGCGATGAAGCGGAATCGCATCTGATCCGTCAGATCGAGCAGAGCCGACAGCTCGACATCCACTTCCTGCCAGCTGCGCAGACTGTTCGAGGTCGACTCGACGTTCACCCAGGTCTGGCCGTCATCATTGCTGACATCCACCTGCCACAGATCCTGGCCCGGTGAACCGCCCGTGTTGTTGGTGTACCAGCGATGGTACCGCAGCCCGGCGTGCTGGTGGGCAGACAGGTCGAAGAGAGGGCTCAGCAAGGTGGTCCTGCCGCCGTCGACGTCGTTCTCACCCTGGCCCGACCCTGCAGGTGCATTGCCCGTAACCCAGCACAGGACGCCCGGGTCGGCAGTGTGGTCATCTTCGGGTTGGACCGGACCGCTCTCGTAACTGGTGCCGTTGGGGTTGACCCGTTCCCAGATGCCGGTGGTGGCGTCGTCGCCGGCCGCACCCACGGTCCAGCCCTGGTCGCTCTCGAAGTCGTGGACCAGCATGGGCGTGATCTCGCCGACAAAGAAGCGGTGGACCTGGTCCGGTGCGCTGTTCGGGTGCAGGGCCTGGTCACCATCCACGTTGGCGGCGGTCAGGTAGTAGTCGACGAAGGTGCCGCTGGACTGGCCGGGGAGGTAGGCTTCGTAGCGACCCGGTGTGCCCGTCTCGGCGAGGGGCATTTCGGCGAAGGACCCGCCTGTGGAATAGTGAACCAGCAACGATTCGAAGGCCAGGTCGGCAACCGAAGCAACGTCGGCAACGACGTGATAGGGGCCCGAGTCGGTGGTGTTGGTCAATGGCTCATGGGCGATGGAGATCCGGAACGGACGGGCCATCGTGGCCACGAGAGCCACCGCCAGCTGGGTCGATTGCCGGGCCATGGTCGAGGAATTGTAGCTGACACCCACGATATCATCGGCGCTGTGGATGTAGGGGCTGTAGTCGCCGGTGTCCTCGAAGAAGAGGATGGCGTCATAGCCGTGGGCCCAGAACGAGGCGTGGTCACTGCTGGCACCGAAAGGCAGGGCGCCGTCGACGACCGGCAGGCCGGAAACGTACAAGTCGCTCATGGTGCCGACCAGGTCGCGCATCCACTGGGAACTGCCGTTGTCGATGATGTCCAGGTCGCGGGTGTCACCGGGTGCCACATAGCCGATCATGTCGACCGCGATGGCGCCAACGATCTCTTCGCCGGCACTGGCGGCCGCAGCGGCAAAGGCCTCACTGCCAATCAGACCCTGCTCCTCGGCGCCGAAGGCCACGAATTTCACGGTGTACTCGAACTGCTTCGTGTTCATCAGGCGCGCGCACTCGATGACACAGGCGGTGCCGGAGGCGTCATCGTCGGCCCCGGGGCAGAAGTTGTGGTTGGAGGTCGTCGAATCGTAATGCCCGCCGATGACCACGACTTTCTCGGGGTGGCTGGCTCCGGGAATCACCGCCACAACATTGTCTTTGTACTGACTGCTGAAGCTCTGGGTATAGACGCTGTCGATGCCGAAGGAGCGAAATTTGCTTTCGATCCAGTCGGCAGCCGCTTGGCAACTGTCGTGGGTCGCGTAGCGGGTCTGGAATGCCTGCAGCCGCTGGACATAGTTGTCGACCGCCATGAAACCGACTCCGGCGACCAGCTCGGCAACCACCGGATCGGCGACGTCCTTGGCCGCCTGTTCGGTGCTGTAGTCGGGCTTCCGGGTCGGAGCAATCCGAATCGGTCGCATGAAGACCTTGGCGATGTCCAGACCGGTATCCGATACGAGCTGGGCCTCGGCAGCCGTAGCTGCGATGACCGCGTCGCGGCCGTCACTGCGCAGGATTCGCGTGGCCGTCGCATCCAACCAGGTGGCCTGGTCGGGCACCCGGAACGAAACCGTGTAATAGGTGCTGGCCTCGGAGATCTCATCGAGGATCACCGCTTGCAAGCCGCTGCCGGTCATGCGCGCCACCTGATCCGAGCTGGCGTTGACCAGGAGGTAGCGGCCCAGATCTCGGACTACCATGACATCGTCCGCCAACAGCATCGCTGCAGTTCCGCTGGCGGGTTGTTCAACGGAGACGAGCATTCGGTCGCTGGCGGCCAGAGCCTGGCCGGACAACAGGACGATCAGAATCCCGAAAAGTGCGCGTTTCATGGCAGCCTCTCAAGAGTTGGGTTTTTGGTCGACAGTCCTCTAATTTTAACACATTGGCCGTTGCGAGTGAGGCGGAAACCGTTCTTCTATTACAGGTTTATGCACCGGAAGGCTTGAAAAACGCTCCTGGAAATGATCCTGTGTATGATTCTGGATTCTTTTTGTTCGATGGTCTCCAGGTAGAATGACACCAGCGGAGGAAGAGCATGGCTCGCTACCAGTTGATGACGATCCCCGGCGACGGGATCGGCACCGAGGTGATGCTGGCGGCACAGCGGGTGCTGGAGCAGGTTTCGGTATTGGATGGCGCCCTTGAGTTCGACTTTCGCCAGCTGGACTGGAGCTGTGCCTGGTACCTGGAACACGGTGTGATGATGCCACCTGACGGGTTGTCCCGGCTGGCGGACGCCGACGCCATCCTGCTTGGCGCCGTGGGTTATCCCGGAGTTCCCGACCACGTCTCGCTGCGGGAGTTGCTGCTGCCGATCCGGCAGGGGTTCGATCAGTACGTAAATCTGCGGCCGGTGCGTCTGCTGCCCGGGCTCGATTCCCCGTTGCGCCTGGCAGACGGACAGAACATCGACTTCGTGGTCCTACGCGAGAATACCGAGGGCGAGTACTGTGGCGAGGGACAGTTGATTGACCGGGGGACGCCTGATGAGACCGCCTTGCAAGTGGCCCGCTTCACACGCCGGGGCACCGAGAGGGTCATCCGCTACGCCTGCGAACTGGCCCGCTCTACCGGAGCCGGCAGGTTGGCCAGCGCGACCAAGTCCAACGCCTTGAACCATTCGATGGTGTTCTGGGATCGCATCGTGGACGAGGTGGCCGCCGACTACGCGGACATCGAAGTCGAGAGTATTCACGTCGACGCCATGGCCGGACTGTTCCTGCTGGATCCCGGCCGTTTCGAGGTGGTCGTGGCCAGCAATCTGTTCGGAGACATCCTGACGGATCTGGGGTCGGCCATGCTGGGCAGTATCGGCATCTCACCTTCGGCGAACATCAATCCTGAGGGGCGATACCCCGGCATGTTCGAGCCGGTGCACGGTTCAGCGCCCGATCTGGCAGGCAGGGGGCTGGCCAATCCGGTGGGTATGATCTGGTCAGTGGCGCTGATGCTGGAGCATTTGGCGTTGTTGCCTGCGGCCGAACTGGTGATGGCGGCCATGACGTCGGTGCTCGCTGAGCGCCGTGTTCGTACCCGGGACCTGGGCGGCACCAGCACCACCGCCGAATTCGTCGACGCCGTGCTGGCGGCCATGCTCGCTGCTGGGGGCTGATTCGCCCTGGCCGAGGTCACTGATCTCCCGCCAGTTCCTCCAGCTCCTGCCAGCGGGCGTAGACCGTTTCGAGTTCGTCTTCCACCCGGTCCAGGGATTCCCGCAGCAGGGCTACCTTGTCGCCGGCCTCGCGGTAAAGATTCGGATCCGCCAGCTGATCGTGCAGGGAGGTTTGCTCGGATTCGAGGGTCTCGATTTTCTGAGGCAGGGCCTCGAGTTCCTTCTGCTCCTTGTAGCTGAGCTTGCGGATCGCTGCGGCCCGGGGGCGCGAACGGGGTGCCTTGATGGTGACCGCCTGCTCTGTGGCGGCGGACTGCTGGCGGCGCCAATCGTCGTAGCCGCCGACGTACTCCTTGACCCGACCGTCACCGTCGAAGGCGATGGTGCTGGTGACCACCCGATTCAGGAATGCCCGATCGTGACTGACCAGAAAAAGGGTACCGCTGAATTCCCCCAGGAGCTCTTCGAGCAGGTCCAGGGTCTCGAGGTCCAGGTCATTGGTGGGTTCGTCCAGAACCAGGAGGTTGGTCTCCCGGGCGAAGAGCCGGGCCAGCAGCAGCCGATTGCGCTCGCCTCCGGAAAGCACTCGCACCGGAGTTCTGGCCCGCTCGGGGCTGAAGAGAAAGTTCTGCAGGTAAGTCACAATGTGCTGGGCGCGGCCGCCGACGATGATCGTGTCCTGGTCTCCGACCAGATTCTGCTGCACCGAACGATCAAGGTCCAGCTGCTCCCGCAGTTGATCGAAGTACAGGGGCCGTAGGTTGGCGCCCAATTCCACCGTGCCGCCGCTGGGAGTCAGGTCGCCCAACAACAACTTGATGAGTGTCGTCTTGCCTGCGCCGTTGGGCCCGATGACGCCGATACGATCGCCCCTCAGCACGGTGGTCGAAAAATCGCTGATGATGGTTTCGGAATCGTAGGCAAACTGTAGGTTCCGGACGTTGGCGACCAGTTTGCCGCTCCTGGCCGCTTCCTGCAAGCCGAGTCGTGCCGTACCCAAGCGTTCCCGGCGCTGGCGCCGCTCCTCACGCATCTGTTGCAGCGCTCGCACCCGGCCTTCGTTTCGGGTCCGGCGGGCCCGGATACCCTTGCGGATCCAGATCTCTTCCTCGGCCAGCTTCTTGTCGAATCGCTGGCGTTCCTTCTGCTCGCTCTGCAACAGTTCGTCCCGCCGGCGCAGGAATGTGTCGTAGTCGCAGGCGAAATCGTAGAGACGACCCCGGTCTATCTCGACGATACGGGTCGCCAGGGCTCGCAGCAGGGTGCGATCGTGGGTGACGAAAACGAGCGTGGGGACCTCCCGGCGGAGGAAATCCTCGAGCCAGACAATCGAATCGATGTCCAGGTGATTGGTCGGTTCGTCGAGCAGAAGGATGTCCGGCTCGGTGACCAGGGTGCGGGCCAGCAGCACTCGCCGCAGGAGACCGCCCGAGAGGCTGGTCATCTGCGATTCGGGTTCGAGCTTGAGCCGGGACAGTACCTGCTTCACCCGCTGCTCGATGATCCAGGCTTCCGCGTCACCCAGGCCGGCGGCGACGACCTCGAATACCGAACCGGTCAGATCCCGGGGTACTTCCTGCTGCAGGCGGGCAACGACCAGACCCTGCCGTCGATCGATGATTCCGTCGTCGGGTTGGATGTCCCCGGCAATCAGGCTCAGCAGGGTCGATTTGCCGGTGCCATTGCGGCCGAGCAGACAGATGCGCTCACCCTTGTCTACCTGGAGGTTGATATCCTCGAACAACGGAGGGCCGCCGAAGGCGAGTTTGATATTGCGCAGGCTCAGCAGCGACATTCCCGGGACCTTTTCATCAGGAGAATCGGTTGTCATCCCACTCGGCAGCCCTCAAGATAGCGCCTGCAGCCAGGAAGTCGACGCCGGAAGCTGGAACCGGACGGCAGGTCGTCCGTATTCATGCAACCCTCTTCCCCCAGTTCCAGGAGCGGATCCATGCGCCTGTCGGCCCGAGGCCCCCTTGATGTAGTTCAGTATCTGCTGGCGATCGCGATGTTGCTGCTCGCGGCTGCACCGGTTTGCGGCCAATCCGTGATCGAGAATCCCACCGATCCGCCAACCCGCGATCGTATCGAGTTGCGCGAGTCCTGGCGGGTAGGAGCTGACGATGAGGATGTCCTGCTGGGTCAGGTGGGAGTCGTGGCAGCCGATCGGCAGGGTCGGCTCTACGCTCTGGACAGCCAGCTCGCCCAGCTGCAAGTCTTCGATCCTCAGGGAGTGCATCTGGAGACCCTGAGCCGCGAAGGAGATGGACCGGGAGAGGTGCGCCAGCCCATCGACGTGTGCCTGCCCGGAGACGGTACCGTGGCGATTCTGCAGCCTTTCCCCGCCAAGGTGACCTATTTGGACCTGGTATCCGGCAACCCGGTCGGGTCGTTTCAGTTGGGCTCGTCCGATCCCATGAGCGGTGGTATGGGCTTCATGCGAGCCATGGCCGAACGCGGCGGTACGTTGCTCGTTGCGGCCATGGGCATGTCGTTCGATCTGGCCGAAGAAACCATTTCCGAGCAGCGATACCTGGCGATCGTCGATCGCCAGGGCAATGAGTTGCGCCGGGTGAACGAGGTGTCGCTGGATCGCAAGATGACCGCCTACACCGTCGACGAGGTAGCGGAGTACCTGCCCCACCGGCGCAGTCATTTCGCCGTGGGACCCGACGGCCGCATTTACACCGCCACCAGTTGCGAGCACTACGAGATCACGGTCCAGGATTCAGAGGGCAACGTCGAGCGCATCATCAGGCGGGACCACGACCCCCGACCCCGCACCGACGAGGAACTGGCCGAACGGCGTGACAGCGGCACCATGAACTTCGGAGGCCAGGAACCGCGGGTATCCCACAAGTTGCTGGACACGAACCATCCAATCGCGGGTCTGGTGGTGCTGGAGAACGGCTCCCTCTGGGTACTCAACAGCCACTCGGACGATCGCTGGGACGACGATGGCATCATGGTCTACGACGTCTACGATGCTCTGGGCAAGCTGCAGCGGGAGGTGGAGGTCGTAGTGCCCGAGGGGGGGCAGAACAATCGCCTGACGCTGCTGGACTCGGGCCGATTCATGATGATCAAGGGGCTCGACTCGTTGAGCGTTTCGGTGAGTGTGAGTTCCGGGGGCGATGACGACGAACCGAACCAGGATCTGGACGGTACCACGACAACCGAGGAGTTGCTGGAACTGGTCTACTTCGAACCGACCGAATAGACTTTCTCGCCGGCGGCCGGAGACAGGGCGTTTGGCAGAAGCCGTTGGCGATCCTATTCTTGGAGGTAAGATGGGCAAGGGCAAGTACAAGGGACGCCGCGCCGCGGCTTTTATCTTCGATCTGGACGGAACGCTGGTCGACTCGGGTCTGGATATCGCCCTGGCTGCCAACTTCACCCGTATCCATTTCGGTCTTCCGGAGCTTCCGGTGGACCTGGTGCGAAGCTACGTGGGTGATGGCGTGGCCAGGTTGCTCGAACGGACCCTGGGGCACGACGTGAACAGCGGCCTGACCGGTGCCGCCGGCCTGCCGGTGGTCGAGGATCGTCTGGCCGAGGGGATGGCGGTTTTTGCCGACCACTACGGCCGCCACCTGCTGGACAACACGCGACTCTATCCGGGCGTCCTGGACGTACTGCTGCGTTTTCGGCGGTTCCCCTTGCACGTGGCGACCAACAAGCCCCGGGTGTTCACCGATGCCATTCTGGCCGGTGTGCATCTGGATGGTGCCTTCCGGAAGATCGTCGGCGGCGATGAGGCCCCGGCCAGGAAGCCCGATCCGGCCCATTTGCAGGCCTGCCTGTCGGGGCTGGACGTTTCGCCTTCAGAAGTGGTCGTCGTCGGTGATAGCCCCAACGATATTCTTGCCGCCCGGGCCCTGGGAGCGGTGTCGGTGGGCTGCACCTTCGGGCTCGTCGTACCGGGGCTGGTCCGGTCGGCACAACCGGATCTGATCATTGACCACATCACTGAGCTCGTCGAATTGTTTCCCTCCCGCGGAGACTGAGCAAGGAGTTCTCATGAGCGAACGCATCCCGCCGTTTCACCCCTGGTCGCTGAACAGGCTTCTGCAGCGGGTGGCCCACGAATGGGAGACCCGACGGGAGATTTTCGGGTTCCCGGGCCGCCGCTTCTTCAAGCGGAATCCCTCCGTAGATCTGGGCATCACCATCGGTGACCGGACCGTGGCCACGCCTCTCGGACCTGCCGCAGGACCGCATACCCAACTGGCCCAGAACATCGTCCTGGGCTGGCTGGCCGGGGCCCGCTCTTTCGAGCTGAAGACTGTGCAGATCCTGGACGAGTTGCACATCGATCGTCCTTGCATCGATATGGAGAACGTGGGCTACAACATCGAGTGGAGCCAGGAGCTGACGCTGGACCAGTCGCTGCAAGAGTATGCCAAGGCCTGGCTGCTGCTGGAAGTGCTGCGTCGCTGGGAGCCGCTCCGGGAGGTCCTGGGCGATCCCGGTGACCATCTCTTCGAGTTGTCTGTGGGCTACGATCTCGCGGGCATCCGGTCGGAGAAAATGAGAGAGTTCATCGACGGCTTACGGCGGGCCGAGCCGATCATCGACGGCCTGCGCGAGGAGATCGACGGACCGTTCGCCCACCTGCGGGATGTGCCGGTTTCGGGCGAGATCATCAGCACCGCAACGCTGAGTACCTTCCACGGATGTCCACCCGACGAGGTGGAGGAGATCATCCAGCATCTGATGTCTGCCCACGGTCTGGACGTGACGGTGAAGTTGAATCCGACCCTGCTGGGGTTCGACACGGTCGCTGCCGTCATCAACGATCGATTGGGGTACCGAGACGTGGAACTCGTCCCCGATGCCTTCGCCGAGGACATGAAGTTCGAGCGGGCCATCGAGATGATCGGTCGACTGCAGGAGTTCGCCGTTCGCCAGGGTCGTGAGTTCGGTATCAAGCTGACCAATACGCTGGTTGTCGCCAACAAGCGTGGCCTGATGCCCGGCGACAGGATGTATCTGAGCGGTCCGCCGCTGCATGTGCTGGCCGTCACTCTGCTGGATCGATTGCACGGTGCGCTGCCCGGCGTACTGCGCCTGGGGGTGGCGAGCGGTCCCGTACCGGTGGCGTTCAGCGCGGGCATCGACAAGGACAACTTGGCCGATACGGTGGCACTGGGGCTGGCGCCGGTGACCATCTGCAGTGACCTGCTCAAGCCCGGCGGTTACGGGCGGATGGCCCAGGGCCTGCGCAAGCTGACCCGCGCCATGGCCGATGCCGGTTGCACCGATCTGTCCGAGTGGCGTGCCGCCGCTGATGCAGCCGCGAAGGCCGCGGGTCGGCGGAATGCCGTTGCCGCCCTCGCCCACCGCCTGGCCGCTCCCTGCGGCAGTGATCGCTACTCGTTGGCTGCCACGGACAAGGGATTGCGGGAGGTGGACCACGAACTGGAAATGTTTGATTGTGTGGCCTGCGGCAACTGCGTGACGGTCTGTCCCAACAACGCCTTTTTCACGGCGCCCACCCGCGGCGAAGACCTGCAGGCCCGTTCCCAGTACTTCGTACTGGCCGAGATCTGTAACGAGTGCGGTAACTGCACGACGTTCTGTCCCGAGGAAGGCTCGCCCCATCTGATCAAACCACGCCTCTACCTGGACCGTGCAGCCTGGCAGGCGAACGATCGAGAAGGCTACTTGATCGCGAAGACATCTTCCGGAGCAGTGGAGATGGTCGCGGGACCCGGTGGCGCCGAGGACGAGGAAACGGCCCGGCGACTCGCAGAGTTGCTCGGAGATGGAAAAGGTGCTCCGTTCAATCGTTGAGGTGTAGGAGCAGAGCCTCCAGTTCCCGACGGGCTCCCGCCTTGGTGTATGGGTCGTCCGGATGCGGTTCGCCGGTGTCGCCCTCGAAGTGCGGGCGTTCCTGGAACTCCCGACCCCAGCGCACATCCGCCTGCTGTACCAGCTGGCGCAACGAAGCGTCTGTTGCCAGTGCTTTCCTGACGAACTCGCCCAGGGCCGCGGAGGGGTCGTCGAGATTCCGGGCCAGCAAGACAGGATCAGACTGCAGACGAGCCAGGATCGTGCGGCGTAGCGAGCCGTCGGCGTCGCGTAGTCCTGCCTCGAGCAGGAACTCTATCTCCGCCAGTACCTGCTGATTGCGGGCGACGGGCGAGGCCCCCTTCAGGTTTCCCGCGGCCGCTTGACCGAGGGCCCCAGCCAGGTCGGTTTTGCGGTCTCGGCGCGCCTCCTGCTCCACTTCCCGTTGCCAGGCTTTCTTTTCGTCATCTTTCTTCATGGGGCCAGTATACACACCGGCACCCAAAAGAGTCGTCCGAAACCGTGATCATCGAGGGAGAAATCGGCGACGATGCGATCAGGGCAGCAGGACGGCCTTGCGCACCAGACGGCGAGTTTCACCGGCCGTCTGCGCGTCCATCACGAAGAGGTACAGGCCTCCCGGCTGGGGGCGCCCCGCCTGATCCAGACCGTCCCATCGCGTGGTGTGATGCCCCGCCTCGAGGCCGCCGGCCATCAAGGTACGGACTCGGTGTCCGCGAGTGTCATACACCGCCAGTTCGACCGTCGCAGCCGCTGGCAGATCAAAACTCACATTGGTGGCGGGATTGAAGGGATTGGGGGCCGGTTGATTCAGATTCAGAACGGTCGCCGGGACGGGCACGTCGGTGGTCGCCAGCAGAATCGAAAAGGTCTCACTGACGGCCAGGGCGGTGTTGCCGTAGGCGTCACGGGCCAGAACCTCGAGACGGCAACCGGAAGTTTGGATTTCCGGTACCGTCCAGTTCCAGATGAAGTTTTCGATCTGGGGATACCATGATAGTTCGGATTCGATCGTCTGGTTGATCCAGATGGTGGCCGTGTAGTCGTCGGGGTCGGCGCTGGGGTGGTCCTCATCGCTCTGCCAGGTGAAACTGACAATGTCGCCACTGATGAAAAGGGGGTATTCACCCAGGGGTTCCAGTTGCAGCAGCGGAGCCTGGGTGTCGACGATGGTGTGGTTGCTGACTGCCGATCCGACTCCGGCGGAGCCGGGAGATGCAACGCAAAGTACCAGCAACAATGCCGGCAACCAAGGGACCGATGGTTCTATCTGGCGAAGGCGCACGACAATCCGTTTCTGAACTTACGCAGGTCCTGGACAGCTGTATCTGTAGAACCACCTGCCAGCAGACAGGTGGTTCCCACATACCTGATTATACCACAGAACGAATAAAAAGGACACTCAGCGGACTTCGCCGGCCAGAATCCGGCCCATCTCGTCCACCCGGTAGCCGGCCTGCGCCGCCGCCTGCAGAATCATGGAACGACCATCGAGCAGCGACGTGACCGGGACATTCTTCCCCTCGATCAGGGCCGCAACAACCAGGGCCAGCAACCAGGATTCGAGGGATTCACCACCTATCCACAGCACTCCCTCGTGCTCGTTGATTCCCAGCAGGGGAGCGAATTCGGGTCGGGTCAGGTCCGCGGCGCACCAGGCGGTCAGTCCACCGGACAGGGCCACGATCCGGGACTCGGAGCCGGCCAGCAGTTCAGCGGTCCGAGCCAGGGACTCGGCGATGAACTCATGGCCGGCCCAGTCCATCACCGCTCCGCGCAGATCCTCCAGGATCAGCGGCAGGTCATCCGGGGACACAGCCAGATCCGACTCGGGAATCCACTTCAATACCTGGGCCAGATACACCGCCTGCAGGACGCGGCTGCCGGGGGCGGTCTCCAGGATCTCCTGCAATTCCTGTCGCGAACGTGCGCCCAGCGTCGCCGGTACGGGACGGTCGGACAGCTCGTAAAGCTCCTTGGCGGTGCGGGCGAGAGATTCCGGTAGCGCCGCCAGCGCGGCGGGCTCTACGGGGGACTCGACCGGAGCCTCGACAGGTTCCTGCCCGTCGCTTTCGACTTCGTCGGCGGTCGCAACGACGGGCGAGGCGGCGGTTTCCAACCAGCCGAGAATGGCAGGGTCCAGCCAGGTTCGGATGGTTTCCAGTTCCGCAGCGAGCTCCCTGCGACGCAGAGCCAGTTTCAAATCCGCAGCACCGCCTCCTGCCAGATCCGCTGCCAACTCGGCCCAGCGTCCGTCGGCATCGGTGACGGACTGGAAATCCACCAGGGCCCGGGATTGGTATCCGTTCAGGTGCGTGTGGAAACCCTGTTCGGCCAATTCGGTCGCCGAGCGCAGGTACTCCTGCCCGTCTCCGTGGTCCCGGAAGATCCACCACGTTTCCGCTTCGGAAGCGATGTCCAGGGCTTCGCCGAGACTGGGACGGGTCAGTTGCGGGTGTTCCGCCGAACCTCGGTTGATGGCCGACGCGACGCGAATACGTCCGCTGGTCGCATGGTAAGAATTGTTGTAGATGATCAAGCCGCGCTGGTCACCGTGGCGGTTGCTGTACGCAAAAACGTTCTCGTCCACCCAGCCGCTGTCCGACTCGAAGTCATAGAGGGCGAAGTTGTGGGCTCCGCTGAACAGATGGCGTCGGCGCATGAGGGGGAATATTTCCCGCTCGTGGCGTCTCACCATGTCCTGGTCGACCTGTTCGTCCCAGCAGGCCCGACGATACTCCATTCCGTACTTCTCGCTGAAGCCCTCGATCTGGCCGTGGCCCAGCATGGGCAGGCCCGGCATCGTCACCAGCAACAGCGCGCAGCCGAAGTACTTGTCGCCCCGGCCGAACTGCTCCACGGCGGTGCGTTCGTCGGGATTGTTCATGAAGTTCACGAAGCGTTTGAGTACTTCCGGGCTGAACTCCAGGACGTTCTTGATGGTCTGCCGATACTTGGTGTTGTCTTCCATCTTGAGCATGTTCATGAAGGCACTGTTGTACACCCGGTGCATGCCCAGGGTGCGCACGAAGTAGCCCTCCATCAGCCAGAAAGCTTCCGCCAGCAGCAACGTGTCGGGGGCTTCGCTGGCAATCCGGTCCACGACTTCACGCCAGAACTCCACGGGAAAAAGCTGATCGAACTCGGTCTTGGTCAGGGAGTGTTCGGCCCGGCTGGGAATGGCGCCGGCATCACCCGGGGCCGGGAACCAGAGTCGTTGGTAGTGTTTCTTGGCCAGGGTCATGGCGGCGTCAAAACGGATGATGGGGAAACGGCGGGCCACATCCAGGATCACGCCGACGACGGCTTCGCGGACCTCGGGGAGCAGGAAATTCAGCTGGGCCGTGTCGTTCCAGGGCATGGATGTGCCGTCGTTGCCGTGATAGATGTAAGTCACATCGCCGGAGCGTTCGTCCCGGCGCTGAAAGACAACCGATGCGTCGCGGTGATCCCAGTAGCCGTCCTCGATGCGCACCGTCACGTCGGGGTGGTCGCACAGGTCGCCGCCGGTGAAGTCGTAGGCGGGAAACGGCGGGTGTTCAGCCTGCAGGAACCAACCGGGATGTTCGATGACCCAGCGGCTGTCGATGCCCATGTGGTTGGGGACCATGTCGCTGGCCAGGCGGATGCCCCGGCTTTCGGCCCGGTCCCGCAGGTTCCGATAGGCGTCCTCTCCGCCCAGATCCGCGGCGATGTGGTAGTCCCGCAGGGCGTAGGCACTGGCTGCGGCATCGGGATTACCCATGTACTGCTTGATCTTGCGGGACGCTTCCGAGCGTTCCCAGAGACCGATGAGCCACAATCCCGTCACACCCCAGCGGGCCAATCGGTCGAGTTCCTGGTCCGGAACCTCGCCCAGAGTGCGGATGGGACGTCCGTGCCAGCGCGATAGCTGGTCCAGCCAGACATACACCGACTTGGCCATGAGGACGACGTTGCTCATCCAGTCGGCATCGGTACTGAAAGCTTCGGGCTCGGGTTCGTCGGCTCCCCAAGCGGCAGAGCCGGGGCCGAACTCCAGCACCGGCGGTGGCCCGGGTTCTCCGCTGCGACGAACGTCGATCTCCTTGAGTACATCCAAGGCCAGCAGTAACCGGCGCATCAGATGGTCCGGCAGCAGGTGTGCATAGTTCGCCCGGATAAACTCGATCTGCCCCGTTAACGAGTCGGGGCTGGCCAACATGGGCGCCCGCAACATGTGGAACAGGGAAGTGCCCAGGCTGCCGGCGGGTTCGAAATTGTCCAGATAGTCTTCCAGCGTCGTGATGAACGGGATGAACGAGGCGCGGCGGCGCAATTCGTCATCGTCGTAAAGCTCACTGGTGTCCCGGGCCGCGGGGTTGGTGGTTGTCAGGAAGAGCAGCAACATCTCGAGAGCAGCGTGGTCCTCGCCGCTGATCACTCCCGAGACATCGGCCAGGAACTCGCGGGGACTTAGGCGGGCCAGTTGTACGGCCACCGGAGGGAAAAGCTCGACAAATACCTGGAAGAGCCGGCTCAACGAATCGGTGCCCAGCCGACTGCCGGTCCACTGCCGGCCGCGGGCCAGACTGCCAGGGTTGTCGTTGAGCAGGTATTGCCCCGCCAGCCAGCGCAGTGCCTGGTTGATGGTGCGCAACGCAAGCAGGGATTCAGCGTGCAGGGGTGGACCGCCGGCCGCGGTGCGGCCCGGCTCCTCGTTGATCCGCTGGGCCAGTTTGCGGATCTCGAAGGAGGGTTCTTCCAGGCTTCCCTCCAGATCATCCGGCAGCACCGAGCGTACGGCAAAGCGGTGCCAGGCCTGATCCGACAGGGGAAAACCGAAAACAAAATATTCGCGGGTCGATTCATCCCGGTGAATCATAGGACGGTAGGGTCCTTTCCTGCTTGCTTAGCCGCGGTCTGAACCCGGATAATCGCGATGCGACGCCCCGACTCCGGTTCAACAGTGGTCATGACTCCCGACCCATCTTATCCTGGGACCGGTCGGCCCGCCAATTATCAGGGCAATCAGGGAAATGACAAGGACCGTCTCGGTCCGAGGAGGAAACCCGTTTGAAGAAGAAGATTCGTATCGGTAACGCCGGCGGCTACTGGGGCGACGATCTGGACGCTCTGCGCCGACAGCTGGTCTCGGGACCCCTCGACTACATCACGATGGATTTCCTGGCCGAGATCACCATGTCCATTCTGCACAAGCAGCAGCTGCGCAACCCCGAACTGGGGTACGCCCGGGACTTTCTGACTCAGCTCGAGACCTGTCTGCCTCTGATCGTCGAGAAGAAGGTGAAGGTGATCACGAATGCCGGGGGGATCAACCCGGTGGGACTGGGGAGACAGATCCTGGTTCTGGCCAACAAGCTGGGCATCGATCTGAAGGTCGGCATGATCTATGGCGATGATATCACCCACCAGCTGTATGAATTGACGGCCCGCGGAGAGCGATTCACCAATATGGAAACCGGCGCCGAGATCGCCGGTGTTCGCCACCGGATCACTTCGGCCAATATCTATCTGGGCGCTGAGCCGGTGGTGGCAGCCCTGGAAGCCGGGTGCCAGATCATCGTCACCGGACGGGTCACCGACACGGGTATCACTCTGGCGCCGATGATCCACGAATTCGGCTGGGCGATGGATGACTGGGATCGCCTGGCAGCAGGCATCGTGGCCGGGCACATCATAGAGTGCGGTGCTCAGGCCTCCGGGGGCAACATCACCGACTGGCAGGAAGTACCGAGTTTCGACAACATCGGCTATCCCATCATCGAGATGCACGCCAACGGCGACTTCTACGTCACCAAGCACCGACGCACCGGAGGACTGGTCAACGAGAAGACGGTGAAGGAGCAACTGGTCTACGAGATGGGTGATCCGGCCCAGTATATCTCGCCCGACGGCGTGGCGTTCTTCGATACGCTCAGCGTCGAGGATGAGGGTGGCGATCGAGTCAAGGTCTCGGGCGTTCGCGGTGGTCCAGCCCCGGCGATGCTGAAGGTGTCCATGGCTTACGACGACGGCTGGAAGGCCGAGGGCGAGATCCTGATCAGCGGGCCGGAAGTCGAGAAGAAGGCGGCTGTGGTCAGCGACGTGTTCTGGCGCAAGGTGGGCCACGAGTTTGCCAAGACCTCCACCTCTCTGGTGGGTGCCAGTTCTATCTGGCCCAAGAGTCTGGCTGACTACTCGCCCAACGAGATCTACCTGCGCTTTGGCGTTTGCGATCAGGATCTGGATAAGATCAACGACTTCGCCAAGGCCTTGCCGGCGCTGATTCTGGCCGGTCCCTCGGGCATGGCAGTCAGTACCCGGGGCAGGCCCAGGCCCCAGCACGTGATCGCCTACTGGCCGGCGCTCATGCGCCGTGACCATGCCGTCGCCCGCGTCCTGACCCGATCCACCACCGGGGAGGAAGCGTTCCGAGAGATCGAATTTCCCATCCGTGAAGGCATGGGCGACCCGGTCTTCAGCGACGAACCGAAGAGTCGCTGCCCAAGCCGTACCTGGAGCGGTAAGACGGTCAAGGTGCCGCTGCGACGCATTTGCTACGCCCGTTCCGGAGACAAGGGCGATACGTCGAACATCGGGGTGCTGGCCCGCTCGGAGGGCGTGTACTGCTGGATTCGACGGTATCTGACCGCCGCCAGGGTCAAACGATTCTTCAAGGGCAAGGTCTTCGGTCCCGTGACCCGGTACGAGCTGGGCAACCTCCAGGGTCTGAACTTTTTGTTGGAGCAAGCTCTGGGTGGTGGAGGTACCACCAGTCTGCTGGTCGATCCGCAGGGCAAGACCCTGAGCCAGGCGCTGCTGGAAATGGAGGTCACGGTACCGGTCAGTCTATTGCGCGGATTGAAGTGATTGCCTGGGTACGGATCGGAAATCTTGCCACCCCGGGCGAGGGTGGACGATCCGTATTCTTCGGCTTTTCCTAATATTTTTTTCACAAACCCCTCTTGTTGATGTATTATTATACCGTGCTACGGGATCAATCAACCCGTGTAATCGCCGGAATCTGTTGCTTGTGGTCGTTTAGGGACTCAGGCCGGACCGGTTTCAACTCCTGCGGAGGTACAACATGAAGCGCATCGCTATCGCCCTGCTGCTGACTCTGGTCGCTGTCGGCGCCCAGGCCGAGACCATCTTTGACCTGCAGACCGGGCTTGTTCCCGAAGATACCATCGTCAGCGTCTTCGGTGTGACCGTGACCGCTGCCGCCTACAACGGCGTGTTCGTGGCCGAGGCCCCCTTCGCCGGCTACAACGGCATCTGGGTCTACACCGGTGGTGACCTGGGCTACGTGCCGGGCGATATCCTGGACATTGAAGGAGCCATGTACGTGGAGTACAACGGTCTGAGTGAACTGAACGCCACTGCGGCCGAGGTCGTCATCAGCATGACCGGTGCCGGCCCCGTGCCCGCGCCCAACGCCATGACCGCCGCCGAGCTGAACGCCGATCCCGAGATCTGGGAGAGCTGCATGATCACCGTCACCGACGGCATGATGGTCACCGAGATCCTCAGCTACGGCGAGTGGATCGCCACGGCTGAGAGCGGCGAGATCGTCACGTTCGACGACACCTGGTACGACGACACCACCGTGGCCCTGGACGACTGCTACAACAGCGCCACCGGCATCCTGTACTACAGTTTCGGCGTCTTCAAGCTGGAAGCCTTCGTGGACGGCATCGAGCTGACCGACTGCACCGTAGACGCCGAGGACCACAGCTTCGGTACCGTCAAGGCTCTGTACCGGTAACCACCGGCAGATCCGAATCGATATCGCGAATATCGACCGAGGACCCGGGTTAATTCCGGGTCCTCTTTTTGTATCCAGCAGGAGGGGGAGCCGGTATCATCACCGGCAAACGATCATGACAGCCGCTTCGGCGGCGGGTGTCGACAGCGAAAGACGGGAGTCGTGCCGCCTCTACTTATCATCTTGATCCTGATCGGAATCGCCGCCTTCGGTTTCGTGGCCTGGCAACAGGACAAGAAACGACGGGAGGCTCTGCGGGTCTGGGCCGCGGGCAGGAGCTGGAATATTGACACGGATCGCCAACGTGATTGGCATCAACGGTTTCCAGGGTTGAAGTTGTTTACCAAAGGCCATTCGCGCTGGGGTAGAAATATCGTTACCGGACAGTTTCGAGACCGGCCGGCCACCGCTCTGGACTACAAGTACACGACCGGCAGCGGCAAGAATCGCACGACCCACCGGGTCAGCCTGGTGATCCTGCAGGTCGATTTCCCCACCATTCCTTTGTTCATTCGCCGGGAGAATCCATTCGACAAGGTGGGCGAGTTCTTCGGTGCCGACGACATCGACTTCGAGTCGGCGGAGTTCAGCCGCAAGTTCTACGTCAAGTCGCCCGACAAGCGCTGGGCCTACGATGTGATCCACACCCGCGCCATGGAGTACTTGTTGAAAGCGCCCTCGTTCAACATCGAGTTCGGCCACGGGGAGATCGCCGTCTACCGCGGTGGCTGGCCGGATCCCGACCGGCATGAACAGGCGCTGAAGCTTGCCGGTGATCTGCTGGACATGATCCCCGACTACGTCATCAAGCAATTGAAAGGCGCAAACTGATGAGCATCTACATCCCCCTGGGCATCGTGGTGTCCATCCTGCTTTGGGCCGCCTTGAACTACAATCTTCTGGTGAGGGTGCGGCAACAGGTCCGGGAATCGTGGTCCGGCATCGATACCGAGTTGAAGCGTCG